>Juniper_p1__coassemble_172_pt1 | contig 57787 bp, 78 predicted proteins | sample Juniper_p1__metabat2_high_PE_014 | metagenome-assembled genome bin Juniper_p1
CAACTGCCCCCGTATTGGCGGCGTGAGTGTTTGCCCATTCGCCAAAGATATTCGGTCTAACCGAATATTCTCGGCTATTCAAATATTGCAGGGTACTACGATCTTGCCACTACTTCCGGAGGTGCTCTTAGCGCCTGCTCTCGATGGACATTTTCTATTGTTAGAGAGCCAGGAACAGACGGAGGAATAATTAACATTAATGCGGCGCGTTCAAATTCGATTTACGGAGGTTCGGCCACAGTCCAGCCAGCATCACTTCGAGGTTATATGCTCATTCATTATCAATAACGGAGAAGAAAGTATCCCCTAAGTGATTTAGGCTGACTTGTGTCTGAGGCTCCGAAAAGCGTACTAGACCTGCGGGCATCGAACGTTATCCATTCCTCTCGGAATTGGGGCCCAATTTCTCCTCCGTCCGCGAGCTTAAAGTCTAATGTCCAGCCTAAAGCGAAAACATTTTGTGGCGTTTCATAATCTTTTCTATCGATGGTTGTGAATGCGCCTTGAATATTCGGTTAGACCGAATATTATCGGTAGTGCTCAATACATTGCATCAATTAAAGATGCGGTTTATTCGTCAGACGCCCTAGAACTAGGAACCGATCCAGCATTCCCTAGGCGAGATGAAACGGGGAATGAAGGAGGCAGTGCTCTTTATCGAACGCTTATTTTGAAGGCGAATAAGTACAACGGTATTTTTGGTTCCTCTGATACTGTTCAGCCGGCAGGTCTATACGCTCAAATGTTAATAAGAGCGTATCAGGCATAAAAACCTTATTGAAGCTGGCTGGACAGTGTTAGAAGCTCCAAATATCGCAGTACCGTTGTGTAAATCTAAAGAGACATTTCGATATTTGGCGGCTGGAGGCGTGCCTGTTTCGTAGTTTCTATCAGCGAATCCGTCTGCCCACGCCAACGCGCCTAGGCCCTCTTGATTTGTGCCAGTCGCAACGCCTGTAATTTTTCCCGTGCTATTCGGTTAGAAACCGCGTATGAGCATCAGACCAAAAATGCCATCTACTTGGGGCTTTGTTATCGCATCCGAATAGATAGAAGAACTCCAAGAGGCATTAAATTTTGGATCGGACATGAAAATGTTTTCTTGGTCTACGGTTTCATACCGACCTTTTCCGATTCCAGTAGTCCAGCAAAATGCACCTTCTTTTGTTTGGCCATTTTGGTCTTTAGCGTAGTTTCTTCCCCAAAGTATCGTGCCCTTGATATTCGGCAACCCCGCGGAGACATAAGTCCCCACCTCCTCAATATTAGTTGTCCCCTCCAAAAATCTGTGATGCGTATTCGGGAGGTTGAAGTGCGCGGAATCGACGTTGCCGAATTTGTCTCCGATGACGCCGTAAAGGTCCGAGAAGTCAGTCTTGGAGACGCTGGCGCCGTTGGTCAGCAGATAGCCATCAGGGATTTCTGTGCCTAGGTAATAAATAACCGTACCGATAGGGACTGCTGCCAGCGCTGCCGCAGCGATTTCCTTACGGAGAAGCGTTTTAAGTGCTTCGATGGCTTCCGTTACATAGGTTTTTACGAAATTAAAAACGCCGCTTGGCGTAACCGCTTTTTTCGAGTCTGTGCCCGCCTTGATATCGTCAAGAGAAGCCAATTTCACAACACCGGACACTTGTGTTGTAGCGGGAGGATTGAAGAAATTGGTATCTCCGTCAACAGTGATCCCGGAGGTGCCGCCACTGATTACCAAGTCAATGGAGAGGAGACCTTGCGAACCGGAGGCCTTTTGCAAAATAGCGCCGGTCGGCTGGGAGCTGACGGCAAACAGTGTCCCGTCCTCCAGGTACACGCCTACTTCATTTACTGTGTAGGCATCAGAGCTTGTATCGCTCATCGTGACGTGGATTGTGTTGTCCCCAACGTCTCCACCAGACAGTGCCGTAATTTCTTTGAATTTGCTCTGGAGGGCTGTCTGATCTGCAGACGGCGTGTAATTCCCGGTTCCTAGCCCGAATTTTGTGATTTTTACAGGGAGCGTTCCGTTGTTTTCGGCATTTACGAGCGCGGCAAGGCCTGCCGACGTAATGACTACGTTAGGCATATCAAAACTCCTAAATTTTCAGTGGGTGATTAGATGCGTGCGTACGAAACCGGTCTCATGAGCGGTGTCACGCTGATTTGAGTTGTGAGCGGCGTTATTTCAGAAGAACAACGCGCAAAAGAAGCGGATCGAATCGACCCGGAAACCTGTAGATTTCCAAGCAGCGACTGAACGACAGTGAATGTGTAGTGACTGCGAACAGGTTTTGCCACGTCCAGCAGCCTGAAAAAGTCTTCCTGAGCATTAGCGCTCAGACCTCCGGATATGGCTCCGATAGAGGCAACTACTTCAAACGTGTGAGGTGTGCCTTTAGGCGTCTTTTGCCACCATTCGGTGATGGAAACGGCGGAACCGAGAGATTCGAGGACTTTTTTGACCGCCGACAATGTGCCCATACGGCATTTCTGAGCCACGACGGTTTTGGCAACCTGCCGTTTTTGGCTTAGAGGCCAGTAATCACGCCAGGTCGTGAGATCAAATGAATATGCAATGTGGTCAAGCTGCGTGCTGGTCAATTTATCGACGTTGGCCAGTACGGCGCCCAATAACAAAAAACCCGAAACTGTTTTCAGTTCCGGGTCGATTGCTTCTGCAGATTGTTTTACTTGCTGATCTGACGAGATACTGTCGGGCAGCAGATCACCTAAGGTGATGTCTTGTAGTGTTTTCATTTAGCCATCCTCCAGCCCCTTGAATGTCACTGTCACGGACGAGCATTGGGCGACTTGAGATTTGGTTAATGTTTTAAAAGCGGGCGTTAGGGTTGTATAAAGAATCCGACCGGCGCCAGCATCGCGAACTCGTTTAATGAGTTCGTCCGGATTGATGTCTCTGCCGATTTTTGCCTGCTGCCATGCGACGTAATCGTTCACTGCCGCCTGGACAGCTGTCTGAATCGCAGAGAGTCTCACTGCGTCACTCTGCAGAACGTAATAGTCCACATTGACGCTGTAGGAATAAGCCGTAGGAGCTTTGGCATGGACCTCATCGGTAAGCGGCCTGATTTCTTCTCCGGACAGATAATCCTCAACTTCCTGCAGAAACGCTGTAGACGGCAGCGCGCCCCCTGTCAGGAGTGTGTAAACATTCACCACACCCGGAGTCGGAGAATCAATCGCTACGTCGATGATCGAAGGAGAGACTGAAAAAGCGTGGAAAATGTAAGCCTTCTCCGGTCCGGCCACCGAAAAAGAGTTTGGCTTCAAGCGCAGGCGCTCGGCATAGCTTGCATCGCTCTCTATGTCGGAACCCCCGATGGATTCCGTAGTGTTTACCGCGCTGGCCAAAAATGCCAGCGGTGCCACAATCGTAGAAATTTGCCCTGCTAAATAGCCGTTTCCGATGTTTCCGGCTTGCGTGCATTCTGCTTGCGCCGTTCCCTGCAGTTCCCCTGGAGCGATTGTCACCAGTTCGGTCGTTTCGAATATGACGTTGCCGGCGCTCACCTGAAAGCCTGCAGGTATAAAAAAAGCGCTCGAAAGCGCTTGGGTTAGTGTGAACTGAATTGTTGTAACGGCTTTATCTGCCGGCTGTCGGGCCGTATCGAGGAACACGCCTAAGGCGTCCAAATACTGTCCTTGAGCGTATGTGAGCAGATTCTGCTGCGCCCCATGGTTGAACACCTGCCGTAGCTGAATAATTTCTGAGGCAATCGTCAGCAAAAACAATCGGACCGGATCTCCGGCGCTGAGTGTTCTGCCGGCGGCAGTCTCATAACGATTGATGATGTCTGATTTGATTTTCTCCGGATCTGTCTCAATAAAATTAACATCCGGCATTCCCCAACGAGGTAATGTCTCAGGCATTTCCGCCTCCGATGCTCAAAGTGATGATTGGGTTCAAAAGTCCGTCCATGGCGTCCTCTGCCTGTTCTCCGAATTCGATTTTGTCGATCACAGCTCTGGGTTCCCATCGCTCAACAGCCTCAATAATCTCAGCTTGGATGAGCGCCTTGGCAATGTGGATCGGCTTATCCACGTGCTCCCACTCAAGGCCGAAGTCTCGATCAAGCGGGACGGTTCCTTTACGAGTTGCGAGAATCGTTCTGACGTTCTGCAAAATTTCCGCTGCCACGGTTCCGGGAGCAAATGAAATCGGCTGGGATAAATTAAGAACGTGCTGCATTTTCGTCACCGCATTCCGTTAATGAAATTGTTGCTTCGGCAACCTGGCAGACGCCTAGGCCCGTATGAAAGCGCCGTTCCTCCGAGATCGATTCAAGGACGAACTTCCCCATGTAACGCGGCCCCAGAAGAAGTCTTTGGGGCTTGTGCGAGTCCAGCATTCGTTTCAATAAAAACAAACCCGCCTCGGGAGGCGAGTTCAGAGAACTGTCGAAACGGATCTTGAAACTTATTTTGTCCGACTCTTCTCCGATCCACTCAAGCACCGGCTTTCTGCCGATCACATCGTGACGAGCATATTTTGTCGCCAGGTCTCTATTCACATCTTTGAATGTGTTCACAATATTTGACGAGCAGACAAACGGAAGAGTCCCAAAAAGTCCGGTTACTCCGAAGGCCATAGCGCCCTCCTAATTAAATATTGGTTCCGTGAACGGTGCCGCTGGCGTTAATGTTCCCCGTAACAGAGAAATTCCCTTCAACAGAACAATTGCCCTTAATGTTCAGCGTTCCTGAGAAATTCACAGTTTGGCTTGAGATCGTGGCGCTTGAGTCGTTCAACGTCATCGTTGTGCCGCCGATGTTGAGGTTTAGGGTCGGCGTCGTAATGTCAACCGAAGTCCCGCCCTTAATGGCGACCTGGTTAGACCCGTCGACCTCAACTTTTTTGGAGCTCTGGGAGATTGTTTCTGGCGCCGAAATCGCAATGTTTTGGCGATTCAGCTTGAAGTTTGTGCTGCCGATAACGCCCTTCAATTCGTGACTGTTTCGGTTGTAGCTGAACTCGGAGCCGTCTTTAAATTTCACCGTCCGGATGTCAACGGACTGCCCGGGAACGTCCACGTCTCCGGCGTAAAAACTGCCGACGGCGAATCCGGCTTCTTCTGCCTCATTAAAAAAGAGACAAAGAACGTCCTCGCCGACATCCGGCAGCCAGAAGTCTTTATCGTGCAGCGTCTTTCTCTGCAGCACCGGGAGCCAGAAACTTGTTTTGCCGTCCTCGTCATCGAAGGTTGCCCGGATCTTGCACTTTGCAGGATCGATGTCCGTCACTTCACCGATTTTGAGGATCGCTAAAACGGCATCGCGGTCTTCTTCGTTTGGTTTAAACAACATCTTAATACTCCTTGTTGACGCGCCTCAGCCGCAGGCCCGTGGTGTATCCGGAACTCCCGCCGCTGTGGTTAGCTTCCTCAATGATGTAATTGCCGCTGAAAGCTCCGGCGCCGACTACCTTAATAACGGTACCGGCGCACAAGAACGGGGTTCCGACAACCGTCATCTCTCCGGTGATTTTTCTGCTGTTGAGCTGACGGAGCTTGGCTTTGGCCAGGCGTTTTGCCTCTTCGAGCGAAGCGCAGCGTTTTTTCATCTCAAAGACTTGGCCGTTTTCATCGGCTTCCGGATCCGTGTACGTGTATTCAAAAACAGCCGGGTTTGATCCCTTGCCGTTCTTGTCCACCTTCTGCAGATAAAAGTCGTATTCGGTGGCTTTGGCCGCCTTCACTTTCTGCAGATTGAGGTCGTATCCGGCCGCTTGGTCCTTCTTTTTAGCTGAAGGACTGCGCCACTTGACCTTGACGGCCTTATACGTATCGCTCTGAGAAACCTCGAAGGTATAGCTCAGGATGTCACTGATCCCGATTTCCATTGTGCATACGGGATCCTTTTTCTCGTACCGTTCCTGACCAAAAATCACAACGGTTTTATCCGTGACTTTGATCGAGAGTCCGGCTTCTTCACACAAGTGCTGCAGAAAGGCCATGTCACTCTGACGAGACTGGTCAATGCGCGGGTATTGAGGATTTTCGACGGAATCAAAGAAAAGCTCTAATTCGGCATCCCTGCAGATTTCTTGTGCGATTTCCTGAAGAGAATGGTTCTCCCAAGCACGGTTTTTCTGAGTTTTCCGGACAGGCTTATTGAGCGGAATAGACACGGCTCGGAGTTCGTAAACCCGAGGTGCTCCGGAGATTCTCTGATAATCAACAAAGAATGTTCCTAGGAAGGCCTCCGGCCCAGGTTCTTCCGTGGTGCCGGCGGACAAGTACATTTTGATGTTCTCACCGCCGTCAGGCTTCCAGCTCCCGGCCCACTTCCCTTCATTATCTTTGAGCGTCAGGCTGATTTCGTCTGCTTGGCCGCTCTCATGATCGGTAAATGACCATGAGAGCAGATCTTTGCAAAGGTCTTCGGACACGTCTGTTTCGTTTTTGGAAAGCAGCAGCCGAAGCCTTGTTTGTCTAGGTCCCGACATTTCTGTTCTTCCTCTTCCATGGCGGCAGCATCGACTCTTCCTGAGCGGTTGTCTGTTCGACCTTCGGAACGTTGAGCTCAACCCCTGCCGGGAAAATGACATATTCCTGATAATCCGGATTCTCCCGGATTAAGTCGGACATGTACATTTCGCTCCCCAGCAGTTTCTTGGCGACAATATCCCATGTGTCGCCCTGAATCGTTTTGTACATAAGGCCTCCAATTAGGCATAAGACAAGCGGCGCTCAGAATTCAGCAGGCGCTCAAGCTCGCGCTTCAGGTCTGCCACTCCGGCTCTCAGCCCTGACTGGACGTCTTCTCTGACCGCTCCGGCACCTGTGATCTGAATCACAGGAGAGAAGTTGACAGAGATGGAAGGACCGCCGGCGCCCATCATGCCGCCCAAGCGGGAAAGCGGGAGGATCGCTTCCGGCTCCCTGCCTTCGCCGACCATTGCCAAGGACGGCCCTGTCGCGATGCCGCCGGACGCAAGCATCGGAATCTGGGGAATGTTGATCCCCATACTCTTGCCGCCTACGCCCGGAACCCAATCCGGAACCGTGAACGATCCGAGAGAGTTCAAACCGGCAATAGCCTTATTGGCCAGAGAAATCACAAGATTGAGCGGACCTTTGGCAAACTCCGGGAGCGCCTGGAAGCATCCGGAGAAGGAAGTTTTTGCGCCTTCCCAAGCTTTAGTCCAGTCTCCGGAGAAAACTCCGGAAATAAAACTGATCAGACCTTGGAATGTGGTCTTTATCCCGTCGATTGTGGGTTTGATCGAGCCTTCATAGATGTTTTTCATGGTGGCTGCCAGCCCCGGGAATTTTTCCTCAAAGGCCGTCCACAACTCGACCAGTTTGGCTTTGACTTCATCCCAGTTCTTGTAGAGATAGATGCCGGCAAGGACCAATGTCGCAATTGCAGTAATGGCCATGCCGATCGGGTTTGTGAACATAAATTTCATCGCCGATCCGGCTGCTGTTGCAGCCACCTTCAAGCCTCCAAGGGCTTTTGTTGCTACGAGAATTCCTCCTTTCCAGACAGACATGGCAAAGGAGTAGGCTTTTATGGCCGCCGTATTTGTCGACAATCCTCCCCTGATCAACAACAGGCCTTCATACAACTTCATTCCTGTGGTGATAAGTTTAAGGACCGGAGCACCCAATACGAAAAAGGCAACCCTTAGCATGTGGAACACAGCCACGCAAGAAAGAACTACTCCGGAAATGTAAAGGAACCATTTAACCAGTGTTTGGTTCTCTTTAATCCAAGTTCCGGCTGCCTCTCCGAGTTTGATGAAATCCAACGCTCTTTCTTTGAGGGTCCCCAACATTGGGTCACCTACAGCTCTGGCAAAATAAGACATTGCGTTCGAGGCCAGTTCCAGGGCGTTCGAAGTAGTAGCACTTCTCGATAAAAACTCCTTTTCCATTGAGCCGGCGTATTTTTCGCTTTCTGCAACCAGATCGAAGTTTTCCCTCAGCTTTTCCGTGTTGGCCAGCATTGGTCCCATCGCTCTGGCGCCCTCCTCGCCGAACATAGCCGTCAGATATTGCATTTGCAATTCCTTCGGGAGTTTGGTCTTTACTGCCTCAAGAACAGCAAAAATTGTCTTCGGAGCATTCTTCTGTACATCTTTTTGGAGCTGCAGGGCGTCAAATCCGAGGTTCCCGAAAGCGGCCTTCTGCAAATCCGTCATTGAGCCGCCCTTCGTCAAAGCTCTCATGAATGCGTTCATACCGGTTGCAGCGACCTCTGCTTCGGCTCCGGCTCCGATGATCGTAGCTGCCATGGCGGCCGTCTGTTTTTCAGTTAGTCCGGCCACTTTGCCAAGAGCGCCGTATCGTTTCAACGCTTCACCAACCTGCTTGGCCATTGCCGCATTGTTGTTGCTCAACGCGTTTGTAGCGTCTGCAAGGCTTTCGACCTGATCTTGTGTCAGGTTCATACCGGAGCGCCACTTCGCCATCATTTCTCCCGCCTCTTCTGCGGAGATGTCGAAGGCAACGCCCATTTTGGCGGCTGTCTCGGTAAACCGAATAAGATCCTTTTCGGCGATGCCGGCTTGACCTGCTGCCGCAGTAATTTTTGCCAACCCTTCCGCCGTAATCGGGATAGACAAGCTCATTTTTTCAAGAGCCGCCTGCATTTTCTGCAGCCCGTCCGGAGATGTGAAGTCCACAACTTTTTTAATCTCGGCCATAGCATCCTCCATTTGCATGGCCTGTTTCACAGGTGTTTCCGCGTAATGCATCACGGAAGATCCCAACGTCGAGAGCGCAACCATAGAGCCCATTCCTTTTTCGGCCAAGGAGCTCTCCATAAATTCAACTCCCGATCTTGCTTTAGCAATGTTGTTTACTCGGGAAGCAACAGCGCTTTGTTCGGCCAATAACTTATGTTTCTTCTTCACGTCATCAAGAGACCGTCCTGTCAAATTCAGCTCTTTGCGCAGATTTGAAAGTGATTTTGTTTGCGTGTTTAGCGCTCGATGAGAATCATTTACCGCCTTAGCAAGTTTCTTTTCTTCAGACAACATGACAGAGCTGGTGGAGTTCGTCCGTTGAATCGCCGCCCTGAGATTATTCAGCGCCTCTTTCTGACGGAAATACTGAGCAGACAGCTGTTTGGTCTTTTCTGTTTGTTTAATCAGGGAACCAACTTTTTCATACTGCTTATTCAAGCCCCGAACTCGGTCTTCAGCTTTTTGTACGGTCTCTGCGGCCTTTTTAAAAGCGCTGGGGAATTTGGAGTTAACTGCCGCAGCAACCTCAAACATTATTTCGTAACTCTTTGCGCTCATTATGTTTTTTCCGTTTACTTTTCTCCCTCCCCTTCTTAAAATTAATACATAAGGAAAAGGAGATATGAAATGTGTGATGGCAGCGGAAACAATACGAACTTAGTCAATCAGGTTGCTGTTTCCTACATGCTCTCTAAGGGCCGCTCTAATCCTTTTCAAAAGGATCGCTGGGTGTGGAATACAGATACGCCGCTTGGAATGTTCTTATGCATTCTGGACGTGTTTTGGATGATTCTTAAGCTCGCCCTTTTCTTCGGCCCCATTCTTTTTGTGAATTGGTGGTTTTGGCATTAATTTCGCTCAGTAGGCCGCCTAAAGCATTCACCCACTCAACCACCTCTGTAAGAGGCTTTTCAAACCAACCGGAAGCACTGCCTCCGGCGCCATTTAGGGTCAGCCAGAGGCAGTATTTGCGTACAGTGCTAATTAATCCATCGAGAGTTTCTTTTTCGCCTCGTTGATTTCTTTCGCCTGCTCCGCCGAGTAGGCCTGTTGAAAAAAATACTGACTTGCCAGCGTTGTAATCGAAATGGCTTCAGCCATGGGCAACGCATCAATTAATTCATACGGGACCTGTGCCGCTTTGGCCGCTGCCAGCATGAGGAACTCTTCATCCATTGCTAAGACGGGAATCGGGCGTGCAGGATTGTCGAAGGCTCTCCGAATTTCGCGCAGATCCTTTCCGCTCAATTTGTCAAAATCAAACGTCAGAAATTCGTACTTCTTGCCTTCAAATTCAAGCGGGCGGCTGAGTGTGTGAATGATTTCGCTCATTTAGTTTCTCCTTTGATGCCGGGGCCGAGCCCCGGCGAGTTTTGGTTAAGACATCCCGAGGTCTTTACGGACGCTCTCGAGCATGTCTGTGTCGCCGAACTTTGCGATAAAGTTGTATTTATCGATTTCGACAACCTCTTTGTCATCGACAAAAATCTTCAGGTAGACCACCTCAAATTCAGTAGAAGAATCCGTTGTGGAGCCCGGCTCAAACGAACCCAGAGAGAAGTTTTTCGGTATCGCGCGCATCACAACGCGGATGGGGGTGGTCGTAATTTTTCCCGTGGTGTTGTCGTAGTGCTGCTGAGAACCGCGAATTTCCAACTGGTGAGCCTGCTGCTTGGCTAACTCGAGAGCGGGTCTTTCAATAGTTCTCCAGTTGAAAGTCGAGCTCATGGCCTGATAGTGGCCAAGCACCGGGCTGTCGACTTCGCCGGCGATACCGGCACCGGACACGGTGTCGCTCATTGCCTGAAGCTCAGGCAAATCAACAGTTGCCATGCCCATCAGCGCGTTGGCTTCGTTATAGACGCGATAGTTAATCAGACGCTCCGGGACGCTGTTTGTTCCTGTTGCCATTTTTTACCTCCAATTAGGCTGCAAATAGGGTTTGCAGATAGTCAGGATCGAATTCAAGAATGAAGTCAATCTCTTTTGCCGGAGACGGCGGTGTGATGTAAACATGGAATGCGAGATTTCCATCCATGAGGTCCGTGATCGAGTTTTCAGAAGAAAGAAACTCAATACGGCCGCCAAGGATGTACTGCATAGCAGCCAACCCGTTCATCCAAATGTTTGCGCTGTCGATGATCGTGTTGATCAAACGCGGAGTGATGGGAGAGTCAACCTTCTGCCAGAACGTCTGAATGTACGTATTGCCGATCCAGTTGAACATTCTGCGAGTCGGAATGAACGTGTCTTTGACGTCTGTGCTTCCCGGGTATGCAGCCGTTCTGTTTCCCCATGCAATCCAACCTCCGATGAAATTAAGCGCGCAGACAACGCCTTGGCTGTTCAGATAAGCGCCTGTGTCCGGACCTAAAACCACTTCAGAGCCATCTGCCAAGCATGTGCCTGTCATCTGCAGATTTTTGTTGGACGGAGAGACGTACGGAACATCATCGTTCTGAGAATCAACTTGGGCCATCAGACAGGCCAGCTGCGTCGAGAGATTGAACACAGTGCCGTCGAGCTGGATCATCGGCCAGCAGCAGATTTGCATCGGATCAGTGATGTTGTTCTGGTTCTTCCAATTTGCAACAGCGGTATAGTTCTTGACTGTTGTAGTCGGAACATCGACCGCACAAATCGCCTTGAATACAGTGTTGATGGCGGTGCATTTTGCGGCCATCACGGCTGCCACGCTCGGGCTGGAAGAGAAGCCCGGAGCGATCAGCGTGCCCGGAACAACTCGGAAGAGCGGGAAAACATCATCCACGAGCTCCAGGCCGGATTTATTTCCGGATATATCGACGCCCCCAATGATGTCATCGGCATCAACCGCAGAAGGATCCAGTTTCGAGGCCGTCAGCGTATAAGGGCTATCAGAGCTGCAGAGGAAGTCTCCGTCCCGATTTTTGAGAGACGAAAGAATCATTGTTCCGTCGGTATCGAAGGAGACAACAAAATCCGTGTCTTTCGTGAGCGTCTTTTCACCGGCTTTCAGAACCAACGTATCCGGCAGGACGCCTGTTTCGGCGATTTTTGCAATACCCGTCTTGGCGTCAAACTGCACGCTTGAAGTCGTGCAGTTCTTCTTGTGCGTTGTCGGATCGAGAACGTTGACAACGATGATGGGAGCTACTCGATACAGCGAAAATGCGGAATAAATCAGTTCACAGATTGAATAATTGAATTTCTTGAGGCCGCTGCTGTCTTCTTCTGCCGGGACAAATCCGAATTCTTTAACCGCTTCCTCGTATGAATAACAAAGCTTCGGTTTGTTGACATTAGTCGGATCGGTCATATTGACAGGGGCCGTGCCGATGATCATCGGAATGCCGGCATTGACCTGAACGGGCGGGAGAATGCTGGTCGGGACTTCACTGACGTAAACGCCATGTTTATAAGCCATTTTTTAAGCTCCTTTTAGTGCTTGTTTGTACAGCGTGTTGAGAATGTGCCCCTGAGTTCGGACATTGGTCCTGGCCTGCTGCACGTCCGCGACAGGAACCATCAGCTGACCGATTGCCGGATTCTTTTCGATCATTCGGACAATGTGGTCGGGATATTTATTTGCTCCCTCTCGAAAAACAGTGTTTGTCGAGAGCCCTAAAAACGAAGGCCCGACGTAAATGACGGGCCTTTCTCTTTGAACTTCAGTTTTTCGTAGCTTCATGTTTACTCATACGGTGTATAGGGATTGACGATTTCAGGTGCGCGGAATGTCCAGCGGGTTGACATAACGATTTGCCAGAAGGGCCACGCTTGGGCCGGAGAGTTTTCCCAAGAGACAGGCGTCTCCAGAATGAACCGCTCGCCAAGCGTCCTATTCGGCAGATTCAACAGCAGCGCCTCGGTCTTTTCTTTGAGCGTCAGCGCCGTGAGATGGCCTTCAAAATCGTCATCCCAAACGCCGATCACGATCGAAACTTCGGTGCTGCAGCCGTCAGCATCCGTTTTGCCCGAATCCGGACGAATCAGGACGAAAGGAAAATCATCGTCCTTTGATTCCCTTGAGTTCTTCGGCGGCAGATAGCCTTGAATGATCTTCGGCGCTCTGAAAACTGTCGGCTCGTCGGCTTTGTGCTCAAGCGGCAGGAGAAAATCGCTCAGGCCGGCTTTCAAATACTCTCCGAGGGCTTTGCATAATTGAACATCATTCATCACTTGTCTCCTTTAATGAGCCGCACCGCTTCATGATTGATTCGACGCTGAAACGTGTCTCTCATTTCTTCCTGAATGTCTTCAACGATGTTTTCATTTCCGACCATCTGGGGAACTGAAGGGCCGTAACGAGGTTCAATCGGAAGCCGGGTCGCGCCTTTTCGCTGAAACACGGTGCCGTTATAGACAAACGCGTTTTTGAGAGGTTTCAAGCCGGTTCTCTCAACTTCAACTTTCACCTGCCGACGATTGTTTCCTGTCGTATCCTGACCGGACGGACGGATTCGGAAATGCGCCATAGTGAGAACCGGCCCGGAGAACACGAGTTGCCCGGAAGTCTCCGCGCCCCCCGGACGTCTTAACCGCGTTGCTTTCTTAACGTCAACTGCTTTGATCGTGTAGCGGCCGCGAAGCGACTTGGAAGCAACAGTTCGGCCGCGCATTAAAGCTCGGTTGATCGCCCGATTGACTGCAGTCTGAGCTCCCTTTTTTGTGGAGTTCAGTACGTTAATCGCGGCCTCAACGTCCTTTTTGTCGATTTTCACCTCAATCATTGCCGATTCTCCCTGAGAACGATGACCAGCATCGTCCCCTCAATTGAGACGGACTGAACGATGTGGCGGGAATCATCAATCGACATCCACTGGCCTTCTTCAGGCGCATCTAAATCCTTGGAGTCTGCGTAGAGCGTTGTCATGTTGATGAAATCGCCTACCAGACCATCCTCAGGAATTTTGGAGATGATGTTTTTGTCGATGACGCATTTAATTTTTTCGCCGTCAATATCGTGAAAGTCGGCAAATTCGTTGAGATTCAAGAAAACATTTTGGACATCCGCTGCCGCGAAGTCTTTAAACGTTTTCATTTTTAGCTTTGGCCTTAGCCTTCGGAGCCGGCTTCTCAGGAGCCTGTGTCGCTTCAGCTTCAGCCGCTTCAGGAAGAGGAACGGCAAAGCTTGTGCCCGGCATCGGTTCCGGCTGGACTACTTCTTCAGGTGCCTCGGGCCCCTCAGGCTCAACGAATTTCTCACCGACACCGGCCTTCAAAATGATTTTTGCCTCTTTCTCATTGAATTCTGCCTTATCACCGGCCTTGAAGATGTCTCGTCCGAAAATCGTGTTTTTAGTGAAAACAATTTCCATTGTTAGCTCCTCTGAAAAAGGGGCCGGAGCCCCTCTTCTTTAGCATCGGATTAGGATCCGGTGGCGTTGATGACGTGGAATGCATGAATCTGCTGGATGATCGGCAGCGGACGGCTGGAGATCTGCAGAACACGGCCCATCGGATTAGAGCGCTGAATCCAAGACATAGGAACACGAGACCCTTCAACGAAGACAATTCCAGGATTTGTTTCGCTGATGACCGGGCAAGCACCGTAGGCCAGCATAGTTTTTGCTCCGGGCGTTGCAAGCAGGCATTTGTCAGCAGGAACCATTGGAACGTCGCCGCTTGCACCTTTGTACCACTCATCATAAGAGTAGATGTCCAGCGCAGAGTCTTTGAGGTAGCCCCAATATGTCACACCATCCGGCAAATGCTGCGGATCCACGTGCCCCATGTCGACTCTGCGCATATCTAGGGACTTGGAACCGGTAAGCTTGCTTAAGATCGCGTCAATAACATTGGTGCCGCAAATCAAATCTCGCGGTGTAAAACCGCCGTCTTTGATCATGGAGCGACGAGCCACTCTCAAGTCGCTCATGATTGTCTCTGCTGTCGCAGTAGAAGAGTCCCACTTTGTGGTCAAAGTAGTTTCCGGCTTTTCAGAGGCCGGGACAGTGGACCAGAAGTTGAGAACTTCATCCACTCCGTCACCGGTGACCGTGACTTTGCCACTGAAAAGAGCTTCAGAGCACATTGCCTCTTCACGGCGAGAAATGTATTCGTCCAGTTCTGCCAAATCGCGACCCAAAATTTCAGCTGCGCGCATGTTCGGAGTCTTGCCGGAGTAAAGATTTTCTCCCGGCAGGCGCTTCATGACATCTTCTGCCGTTGTGATTCTCTGAGGTGCCAGCATCGGAGCTTCGTAGCTCAGAGTGGAATAACCATCTCGATCGATCACCTTGCCGCCGTTGTTGGGAGAGACGAACGGTGCAATTCTGCGTCCGCCGCGACCGACTACGTCAAAATCGATTTTTTTGGCGGAAAAAGTAGGACGATTCGCAAAATATCGATCGCGCAACCATGTGTGTTTGGTGTTCTGACCTGCCTCGATCATTTGGGTCATGATGCGCGGCTCAAAAATGTCTACTGCCATTTTTTACTCCTGATTAGATTTGATGAAAATGCCGATCTTGCGGGCCGAAGTTTTGCAGTCGGAAACAGACAGAGAGCCAGTTGTCGGGGTACCGACGGCCATGGCCTTCTCGTTAAACTCGCCCGTGAGGTAAACAACCGTGTACACTGCGGCTTTAGACGCGTCGACATCTTCTGCCAGAACGCCATAAACATCGGCGGCCGCGGTGACGGCTTTTCCGGTTGAGGCAACCAATGTGCCGCGCTTCATTGCGTTTTCACTGGACGGAACTTTGATGACGTCTGTGACAACAGGCATCGTCTGGTTCGCCGCGAACAGGTTGTCAACGCCTGTCGTATATTTTTCCTGCATTGCCATTTTTTCCTCCGATTATTTGTTGAACTGAGCCGCAGCCGCTTTAACTAATGCGTCACGTTCCTGCTCGTCTTTTTCGTTTTGAACCTGTTTGTCCTGCTGAGCCTTAGCGCCGGCAGTGTCAAAACCAAGGTTAGAGTCTGTCTGAACGTCCTTCAGATCCGCAGCATCCTGTGCGATACTGTTCTGAATCTTGGCTTTCTTGGCCTTCTCAGCTTTAACAAGCTGAATAGCGAACATTTCCGGAGTGATGCTGGAGTCCGCTTTAGCCTGCTCCAGAAGGTCAGAGTGACCGGCCAAAGCCAGCTCTTCGAGCGCGTGAATGCGTTTTTTCTCGTTTTCGACACCCTGCTTCACGGCCTCTGCCTGCAGAGAGGCGATGAGATCCGGATACTCCGCTTTGAGTTGTGCTAAATCCATTTTTGCTTCCTTCTTAGGTGGTGGATTAGTGTTTTCGGCAGGGGCCTGAGCGACTGCCGTAAAAAAATCTGCCGGCGCGTGCTCGAAATATTTCGGGTCTGCCGGCAGGCCGTTGATGAGAACGTTTGTGGGCGTCCTCAAATTTTTTACTGAGGAGGATTCATCGACGAGATCTGCGAGACCGAATTCGACAGCCTCTTTAGCGTTGAAATAACTTTCCGCCTCGACCTTTTCTCGGATGTCCTTCGGGTCTTTACCGCATTTCGCGGCATAAATATCAATGATGTTGTCCTCAATTTTTCGAATGTCCTCGGCCGCTTTTTGCATCTGACGAGCCGAACCCATTGCGAAAGAGGAGACCTCGTGGATCATCATCATTGAGCCAAGCGGCATCGTGACCGTTGCGTTTGGTATCGACGTGATGATCGTTGCCGCGCTCATTGCGGCGCCATCCACGCGAATATTGATTTTCCCCTGATGGGTTTTGAGCAAGTTGTAAATTGCCAGCGCGGTAAAGACGCTTCCGCCAAAACTATTGATAGAGATGTCGATCGTTCGAGTGGAGTCAATTTTTCTGAACTCTTTCGCAAACTCAGTCTCGTTGAATCCGTCCTCGTACTCTTTGCTGCCGCCGACATAACCGTAGAGGTCAATTTTCACTGTCGGCAACTTTGCCGAGTTTTCGATTTTCCAATGGAATTCCTGTTTTTGATCAGTTGTTTTCAGATTCATCATCCTCTTCAACCTCCTTTGTTTCGATTGTTGTGTGTTGTGTGAGACCGGCGTCCTTCATCATTGCCTCCTCGTGTTTCCGGATTGCGACGATGTTCTCGAACTTCATGCCGGTAAGCTCTGCGGCCTCTCTTTCACGGGTGCTAAAGCCTTCTTCAACTCTGATCTTGGCTGCATTAACTTCTTTCAGCGGATCGAGCTGACCTTGTGCATCCCCGTACCACTCCGAACCGCACCATGCAGCTCGAATCAAGGGATCATCAAAAAATCCCGGAGCATCAATTCGGCCCTTAAGAACGGCCTCGGTAAGCCATGCTTCGTAAACAGGTTTGCAGAAGGATGAGGAAATCCAATCTCTTCTCATCCGGAACATCTTCCAAGCCTCTAAAAGAGCTGCTCTGGATGCGCTGTAGGACGAATCGAAGTTTTTGACGAGGAGTTCATACGGGATTTCAAGTGCAGATCCGATCTGGCGACAAACTGCTTGGACAAATGTCTCAAATCCCGAAACAGGTCTCTTCGGATCGGCAAATTGCGCCTGCTCTCCTTCCTCCAGCGCTACGACCGTTCCGGATCCCAATGTGTAATCCGGCTCAGGCAAGGCTTTTTGAGGCTGGGCGCCCGGGATGGACTCAACGCCTCTGAACCCTCCGATAATTGTCTCTGTCGGAGATTTAGTCGTAATGAAAACCGTGAACATCGAGCTCACCAGTGCTGCAGTCAATTCAGCATCCGAATATCGAGAAAGCTGCTTCATTGATTCAAGTACCGGCGCTAGCAGCGGAACTCCTCTACGTTGAGCAGGTCGTTCAACATCGCACATCACATGCAAAACGTTTTTGCGCCCTGTCCGCTTTCCGACTGCAGGAACTCGCGTCCATTTATTGATAGCCGTTTCGAGCGACCTGCCTTGAGAATTTGGATTTTTATTGCAAATCCAATAAGCCACAGTCTCTCCGAATTGCCCGCATTCGATACCGCCGACAATATTCCGCTCAAGATCCTGTCCTTCGTTCGGATTGCAAACGCGGTCAGCTTCAATCAGGCCGATTTTCAAGTCATAAACGCTTCCGGGTGTCCGGATAACCGGAAGCACCACAAAAACGTCTCCGTTCACCAGTGCTGACATCAAAACTAAAGACTGCAGTTGGTAGAACGTCTGTTTCCGTTCTGCGTCACAGTTCGTGTTTTCAGACCAAAGGCGCCACTCGCGCTCCGTGTTTTCCTCCCATTGGCGCGCTTCTTCCTCTGTCATGCCAAGAAACTTCGCGTCAATTTGCGCGTTGAGCATCAGGCCGGAGCCGATGATGTTGGTTCTCAGCGTCTTAATCGCACCGGTCGCCAGAGGCGAACCCATGTATAAGTCACGAGAACGCTCGCGGAGCGTCTCAATGTTTTCAACAATGTCGGAGTCGGCATCTTTTCCGCCTGTAATCCAGCTTGAAAGCGATTTTTTAACGATTGAGGCACCGTGGAGACCATAGCCTCCTCCGTTCTGGAGTGCGTTCAGGACTTCGAGTTTGTTTCTGGCAACTTGTCTGGTGAGCGCTGTCTGAGGAGCTAAAAATTGAATGGCCTTTTCAAAAGCGTTCATGTCCGCTCCTTAAAAATCAACGGGCGTGACACGAAAACTTCGCATCCGCCCGCCTTGTCCTGACTCGAGTTTGGCAATTTCGTTTCGCCAGTACTCAATTCGCTTCGCAATATCTGAGAGACTGGCTCGCGTAAGACTGTGCGTTCCGATTCGGTAGCTTTGGCCGGTCGAAACAGCCCTCTCCGCCTCGAGCCACATTTTCAAATTAGTTCTTGCCTCTTCTAAGGTGATCCAACTGCTCATAAAGTGATTCCCTTTCCGACAACGCCTCTGCGGCGTCGGGGTTGTTGTATTGCTTGCGGCACGCCTCTAAGAGCAGCCTCAATTTGTTCAAAATTCGGAGTCAGCAGCTCCATGGCAGCTCTGGCGTAAACGGCACAGTCAAGCGCCTCATTGCGCTCGCGGATTTTTACCCAACCGCTTTTTTGTTTGCCTTTCTCGTACTTCGTCTCAAAAACTTCTGCTGTAAGCTGCTTGAAAAAGTTTTCTCCGAAGCCGCTCTCTGATTGCATCGGGTAATGCACAAATCCGGGGCCTTCTTCAGCAATATCCAGAGCATTCGTGACGGCGATTTTCCCGGAATCCACGCCCAGACTGAATAGCGTTGCGCCGACAATGTTCTGTCTGGACGGAACTCCTATGAAGGGAACTCCTACGCCGCCTCGGCCCTTAATTGAAAAGACCCGGAATCGCTCCCGGGCCTTTGTGTATTCGTAAACCTCCTTGCTGTAGGTTCCATCGCCTGAGTCCACAAACGTGCACGCTACCGTTATGCGGGTTCCGAACGAGAGGGACTGCTGCATCGTCAAAATTCCGTCTAACTGCTGCCATGGTCCGGGTGTATCAGGGCTCCCGGGAATAATGTAATGACGTATTCCCCAGCATTCTCGAGCTCGGCCCCAGCCGTAAACCGTGCATTCAAGTCGATCATGCTGGACGTCGACGCCGGCCGTGAGAAGCAGAACTCCGTCCGGAAGAACTCCGGTCTCCGGATAGTATTCTCGGCGCCTTAACAGGTATTCCCATTTATCGGCATCGGCCTCGAACTGCTCCCAGGGCTCGCCAAGTTTCAGGTTAATGAACTCCATCAGGCCCGCTTTGTCTTTCCGGTGATTGATCTCAACCCAATCCTTAACCAAGTCGACGAGGTTGACCCAAGGAGAATTCAATGCGTTGATGTGATAACTGCGAAACCGTCCCTGTGGGTTTCTGACCTCCCAGCGCCCGGATTGAAGTATGTCCGGATTGATCTTGCGGGGGCCGCGGATTTTTGCTCCGCAGTGCGGGCAGAAAAGACCAACGGAACTCTCAATCACGTTCCCCTGGTCATCGGACTCCCAATGAACGTTCTCCCATTTGAGCTCGTTGTACTGACAACATTCAGGGCATCGGACAACAAATTCTCGTTGATCTCCGGCTAAAAATTCGTTGTGAATTTTGGAATACCCGACAACGGTCGGCGTGGAGACCATTAAGAGTTTTCTGTTTCCGAAGTTCTGGGTTCGCTGTACTGCAAGTTTCAGAGGATCGCCTTCCTTGCCGGCACTTTCCGGATAGCGGTCCACCTCATCAGCTAAGAGAATGCGGATCGGACGAGAGGCCAGACCGGCCGGAGAATTGGCACCGACCAACGCGAGAAAACCGCCCGGATAGTGCTTCATGAGAATCGTTGTGGACGATTTTTTCTCAGTTCCGCGGCCCTCCTTGCCCTCAATCAGTTTCCCGGCTAATCCCGGAGAATCTCTGAACATCGGAGCAATTCGTTCCTTTGAAAATGCCTGTGCCATTTCAACCGTCGGCTGAAGCATTAACTGAGGAGAGGGTTCTTGGTCTGCGTAATAACCTAAAACATTAAGGAGAAGTTCACTTTTTCCTAATTGACTGGCACACATTAAGACGACTTTTTCCGTCGTCTTATCGGTAGCTGCGTCCAGTGGTTCCTGTAAATACGGAGTCCTGTAGGTTCTCCAAGGCCCCGGTTCTGCGGTTGTACCCAGCGAGATGAACCTTTTTGCGTCGGCCCACTCGCTTCCAGTCAATCGAGAAACCGGACGGCAGAATTTCAAAAATTCATTTAGCCAGTGCATGTCATGCCTGAATTACTTGATTAAGAAATATGCGAAAGCGAAAGAAATCACCGTCATGCAGAGCATTACGAGAATGGAAAATCCCCATCGCACAAACAGGGACCATTTGGGATAGCTGTCTAAACAATCCATGATCAATTCAACATAAATTCTTATTTAATCGCCTGAACGATTTGGATCATGTAATAAATCAGAGCCACCAGCCCTGAAAAGAACGCGGCCGAACCTAAAATGCCCGCGACCACTCCCTTCCAAAATGCTTGTCTTTCTTTCAAGAACATAATTTCTTCTTCCATGTTCATTGATATAATCCTTCTGCGTAACTTGTTCTTATACGAAAAACCCCGCTCAGCGCCTAACTGAACGGGGTTCATTTTTTTTGGTTTGTTTACTGCTCGACAAATTTAGATTCATTTAGCGACTTGAGCACTTCATCAATCGCATGATCCAGAACGCCTTCAATCTCTCTCTGGGTTCTTCCTTCAAGCTGCCCGGCATAACGAATCGGGATCGTCAGTAATTTTTCCCGGACAAGGGAGGCAACTCTGCGAGCGTCTGCTAAAACTTCTTCTTTCGGGATGAAGTTTCCTTTTTTCGCCTCCAGCTCAATCGCCTTCAATTCCATTTCGGCGGTTTTCACTCTGGCAGTAACCTGTTTTTCGAGTAACCGTGCAACAGAAAATGCATGAGCGACCTCGACGGGGTTTTTTAAATTTACGCCCTCAAGCCCGATCTCTTTCGGATCAATATCTGTTGAAATTTTTTCGGCTTCTTTTGCAGTTTTTGCCAAATTTCCAACCAATTTTTTGAAGGCGTCTAGGCCTTCCTCAACAGGAACTGTGCCATCGTCTGCAACAGGCAGTGTTCCATCCTTGATCCGGCGCCGCACCCAAGTATGGTTTTTACCGCACAACCTAGCAAATTCGCGGATCGAGACTGTTTCAACGTTTTTTTTCATAACGGCCCTTTAGATTTTTATATCTATGAATTTTTGGGACGCGTTCCGCATTGTGAAAATCCTCATATCTACACCGAAATCGGGGCTGGCAGCACCCGCAGGGGTGAATTTTTGCTCGGGAGGACCCGAGGAGAAAGCGGAATTGAATTGACCCCGTGAGTAATAGTGTTTTAAGAAGAGCAAAGAAAACCTATTCGCAGGCCGTTAAACGCACAAGGCCGACAACCTTGCGGCTGCCGGCCTATCGCCTTTTGGCTACGATCGTGTGCGGATCATCCACAACAAGACTACTATGACCAGAACGGTGTCAATCTTTAAATCACCATTCCATATCACAACGAGTTGTGGCATAATCTTCCACGAGGTAAGAAATGTGGTTACCATCTCATTCCTCATAAATCAGACGCAGCCCGTGTTCCAGCACGGGCTTTGTCGTTTCTGATCCCTATCGCAGGGGCCCATTACGGCTTCGCGCCGTAATTCGGTACTCCGCTCTCTGATAGGCGCGAAGCCTGGGCGAGGACTTTGATGTTCCTTACTTCCTATCGTGGTGAACGCATTGTACTAAAAGTTCTTTTCGCTTTTAGTGTTTCCTTAACATCTATGCCGTAATCTCAATAAATTATTTCGGCATTGACTTCTTTATCTCTTCAATTGCCCTGTCTTTTTCTTCTCGAGTAAGCATTCCGCTGATTTGTTTTTCGGAAAAACTAGCCGCTTCCCTCACGCTCTCGCAAACGTACACTCCATAAACCCAAACACAGAATATTGAATTCACCAGAGGGCAAAGCAGCGCTAGTGGGGAGTCATAAGTCGGAAACAATAGGAACAGAGTGCAGAAAACCTGAAGTGCGATCGTTATGAAGGATAGCTTCCAACAACGATTATATTGTTCGTCAATCTCTGTAATTAATCGATCCCTCTCTGATGTCCCGAGGCTTTTAGCAAGCCTTACGAACATACTATTGAACTCACTTAATCCAAACAGACACAGCGTTAATGGAACAACTGAAAGCGCACCTATTCCAAAGATAGCGCTGGACGCATCTGTTGGCTCTTTCTGAATATAGAGCGAATCGACTGCAACGTATTTCGCAACAATTATCGCGCCGGCTGTAAAGAGAACCATTAGCGCAATAACAGCTAGATAGTTATTAAGAAACTTGGTCCTCATTTAGAATCCCCTCATTCTGAATTAGCTCGGTGAGCCAATTATTCATCTCAGCGTAAAGCTCATCAGGGCTGATAAAACCGTCTCGGGTCGCTTGCAAATAGACGGGCTTACTTAGCATCAAGGTCTCCCCTCTCACCGTTTTCCCATCTTTCCGTTTGTATACGATGTCTTCCGGAGGAAGATTTCTATAGCAGGTTTCTTGAAGGTTAGTGAACAGCTTCCTATTGTCTTCCGCCTTTTTGGATGAGCTTTTAATGATTAAACGAGCCGTCACATCTCCACCATTGAGAATGGTGTCCCAAGTGTTCGAGTAGACTCCCATGGACTTCAGAAGGTTAACTATCAAGCCCCTTCCAACCCCAATGGAGGCGGTGTTTTGGACAGTTAACGCCTCAGACGAAGATGGCTCTAAAGCGAGCCCTCCGTCCTCTGTTTCGACAGCCCGCATTGCTCCGCCTATTTCCATGGAAACAATGGGCGAAGTTGTTTCTTGATCATTCTCCTTACGAAGACCGACCCGAAGGTTAAAAGACACTCCGGGAGCAAGAACACCGCTTTGCACTCCAAGCAGCCATGAAAGATATTTTTCAAATAAATCAATCCTGATCTGTTGGGTGGGCGCAAGTATTACGTGATTCCGGAAAACAGCAAAATACAAAACAGAATTTACAAAGTCAGCGTCTTTCCCCGAAAACTCTTTTGGAACATCTTTCATCTGGAGATACTTCACCGGAAAGTGTGTTCCTTCAAGCACCACGTCCCTCGACAAAATCGGCTGACTAGTCCCTTTCTCATAACAAACAAACTCACCAAAGATCATTTTTTCCGTGGGCTTGTGGTTGTTTATCAACCGGAAACTATCCTCTCCTTTTGCTGTTTCTAGCGACCTATCCGCCGGGAGGGGAAGTTTTTGCAATGCTTGCAATAAAAGTGAATAAAGGGTTTGAGACTTGTCGCTGATAACGGCTTTTCGATACTGTAAGACTTTACGTTTTTTGTTGGGCATGGTCATCTCCGGTGTGATTGGGAGCTGAAATCACTATAGCAAACCTATGCGCCAACTCACGTCTAAAACAGCGATCGTCTCCGGCGCCATTGCCAAGAAGACCGCCCGGCTTCTTCACCGGGCGGCAACCCTCAACAACCAAAGGAGAATGAGCAGTGATTACAGAGCATGCTCAAGCTCTATTCGACCCCATGCCCAGGATCAAATCTGGCTCGGTGCACAACGCCCGCCGAGAGGCTCCAGAGAGAATGAAAAAAGCCCCTGACTTTTACATCAGAGGCTAGATTCATCATGAAAGGCGGTACCGACTTTTTTCTTCTTTTCTTTCTTCCGGGCACGCCAAGACAGCCAATAGGCTGTCTTCTTATCTAACGCACTGGAACTACTAACTATCAGTCGGAATTAAATTGTCAACGAGAAATATACATCAACAATAGCCAAATGAGAACTATAAATTTAAAAATACCAAATCCACGGTATTTCACTCTTCCAAAGCCTTGTTGCTTTTCTCTATTTTTGTGACTAACTCCGGCGCCAGTTTCACAACATATTCGCCCTCAAGAGGGGCAGATGCGAACGGAACCTTTAAGCCTTTCTCCAACATGAACGCAATACATTCTTCCACTGCATAACGAGCCCAAACTTCTTCAGGTTGTCCGTCAGCAGGCCATGAAAGCAATTGCGGTAAATCTCGGCACTTAATCAAGACGGTGCCATCGTCTGCAGTCTCAAAGTAGCAGGCAAAATCAAAGTTTTTCATCTCTCTTCCTTTCCGGATCTATTAAGGGGCATAAACATCATCATTTGCAGGAGGCCGCGAAATTGATCTTTCGTAATCCTCCACCATTCTGAAGAAAATCGTGAGTGATGACTCTATCGCATTAGAAAACGATCTCGGCCCGTACTGGCGACGCAGGCGATTAAGCTGTGTGCGGCTTCCGAATGTGATTGTCTTGATAATCTCTTTAACGCCGATTCCGGAAACCGTCGGAGGCATGCTCGACCAAACCGACGCCAGAATGTTCGCGTCCCGATAGTTCTTTGCCGGAGTCGGCTCTTCTCTGTATCTCAGCTCCTCGGCTTCTCTTGCTGCCTGCTCTTCCGGAGTTTCTGATTTTCGAGTCATCATTTCTCGGGCGTACCGACAAGCAATTTCAGTAATCGACACCGCCGGCGCCGCATTGTCGCCATAAACCCGGCGCCAATTCGTCAAACGTCTAAACATCTCTTCTCGAATCATCATGCAGCGCTCAGCTCCTCGATCACGAGCCTAATACTATCCTGTTCTGCATACCGTTTAGAGCAATTGAACTCTGAAACTTGCCCATCGTCTTTAAATGCGACTCCATTGAGCGCATCCAGTACGGTTTTCCCAAGATTATCGACATCCGGACGGGAGGATTTGGCCGTTTCGTGTTTGCGCTTTTCTGCCGTTTTGAAAAAGAACTCGGCAGTCACTTTGACCGGGCCGGTGGCGATCATCTGCATTCCAGACAGCTTCATTTTGTTCAGCACAAGAACTGCGATTGTGTTTTCGGCTGCGTGTGTTTTAGACGGCGTAAATACTTGATGGCCTGCGCTGGAAAACCGAGGGCGGGCCTTCGGAACCGGTTTAATTGGAATTGTGATGTCGATTACTCGTCCCTTGTTTGTCTGCTTCATGATCTTCCCTTCTCTCTCGGATTTTTGGGCTTATAGGTAAAAGCCTCACAAGTTTTTCTTACTAAGCTCTTTTTCTCTGCGTTTAAATTTGTCATGTAGGCTTTTTGCCCAAAGAACAAACACAGTCAGCAATAAAGCTCCCGCCAATGTTGCGGATAACATAGTCTCCGGACTAGGTTCCTCTTCCAGAAATACGATTGAAAAGTTTTCAACAAAAAACATTCCTCCAGAACTGATCCCTAATGCCAAACCAAAAGAGAAAAGCATCTGGGTCGTCCAGCTAATGGCGACGTAAGTCTTCATCTTCATCTTCATTTTTCATGCCTTTTTAAGATGCAAGGCCGATACGAGCTTCTTCTTCTCGTTCGCCCTGCAGTTCAAACCAATCTGCGTATGCAGGTTCATAGGCGCCTGTCGGCTGTCCTTCCGAATCAATCGCTCCGGCTGCTACCAAAGAACGCCTCTGAGGACCTGTGACATGGGAGCGGTTCGTCAGAAACTCTCCGAGCAGTTTTCTGATCCAGAATGTCGGCGGCTGCGGACGCGCTTTTCTCCAGCGGCGCATGTGATCGAGTTTTCTGACAAGCTCTTTGTCTTCGTCCGACATCGAAACTCGAGACAGAGGAGGCATGGAATCAAGCTGGGCCTGCTGGCTGACAATCCGGTTACGCCGCTCCCACTCTCCTCGAATGACAGAGATCAGCTCGGCAGGCGTCGGAGTGAACGTTTCATTGCCGATCCAGTAGTTCACAGCTGCTATCGCGTCATGGAAGGCAATGGGTGCAAAGACAAGCTCCCAAGTGCTTTTCAGCTCCGGAGTGATTTCCTTGCCCTTGAGCGCCCGGCACTTGTCCGTAAGGTAGAGAAAGAAATTCTCAAATTCGCTCGCCTTCATGACTGACTCCCTCTGTTGCTGTGTCTGTTGTTTCGTTTTTCCCTGAGAACTTTGTTGTAGGCAAATGGATCGCTTCTGATCGGACGGCCAAAGGGGTCTCTGGGGATGTTCCAAGGCGAGGCAAACGTCCAATCGACAAACCGGCTCCAGTGCTTGAACCATTCCGCTTCAGTGCGCAGGATCGTCATGTCGAAGTTGTTTTTGCGCTGGAAGTTGAAAAACAACTTGCTCACATCGAGGTCCGGGCGGTTTCTGCTGCAGTAATCCGCCCAAGCTCTGGGCAGGTCGTCAGGCATGGATTGCGGTATTCCGTTCATTGCGTCTTTCATGTTCAAAACCTCATTTTTTGCATTTCGGCCATGGCTTCCTCCGACAAGCCCGAAGGCGGTGTCGGTGAGCCTGCGTTAGGGGCATTTATCGGACCGGTTTTGATGTTCGAACGGTTTGGCCTTAGGTCTTGGATGTGGAGATTCCAAGTACGATTCCACCCATCATCGCTGCGGAGAGCTTTCGCAGTGTTCTTGCTCTGCCAGTAGTACGAAAACTCGGCAAAAACTTTGTAAGGGTCGAGGTCCGGGCGTATCTTTTCGCAGTGCTTCCGCCACTCTTCCGGCAATTCTTTCAAATCGAACCGGTGCGTGGCCTTGCGAGGTCGTGAAGTGGCAGGTCGGCGCTTGCCGACCGGCACTTCTTCTTCTGTTACTGCTACTGATACTGTTTCTGTTACTGTTACTGGCTTACAAGGGGCTTGTAAGGGCCTTGTAAGCCCCTTGCAAGGGGCTTCACTTTCTAAAACAAGGGGCTCTAATTCTGGTTGAGTTTGAGAATTAAGGAGCTTGATTTCAGATTCGGAAGTAGCTCCAAGGCCCTTGTCTTCCGTGCTCTGACAAGTTGTAAGGGGCTTACCTTCGGCTTGATTGTTTTCGGCCTGAGGCGCACTCTGCACCGGCGCCGTCGGCTCGGCTGCTTTGCGGATAATCCGATAGCCAAGGTTGAAATCATCGTTGTAGCGAATAATGAATTCACGACGGATGTTGTCCGGCATTTCCTCAATGTCTCTCATGAGGGACTTCCAGCGGTTGTCATCGGGGCTCAGGGCGTCGGCAATCTGGTAACGGGCCATGTTGTAGACAAACACATACTCGTCATCGTAAAAGCGGCAAAAGTCAGCCTCTTCCAGGATTTTGATTGCGTTTTCGAGCTCGTCGTGCGGAATCCCCAGTTCGCCCTCAATCAAATATTTGGGCATGTAGAACACTCCGGACATCTCGGAGGCCGGACAAGACATTAAATAGTCCTGCAGCACGATCGCCCACGGATTCCCTCGGAGCGTCCGGAAGGAGCGGCTGCGCCACTTCCCGGTAAAGATCTTTGCGTAACTTCTTTCTGATCGTTTCATGATGAATCTCTCTGTTGATTCTTAATTTGATTTCCGGTCATCGGTTGCGAGCTGGATTTCTCCCTGCAGATCTCTGTCAAACCTCGCGAATAGCTGCTTTGCCATCCCGCGCCACTCGAGCGGAAGGTTGAATCCGCCTCGTTTCAGACAAGTTTTAAGAAGGAGGAGCTCGGGTCGGGTGAGCGCCGGCATGTAGTGTTCTCCGGAGGCGATTTCACAAGCGTCGACAGGCTCCCACGCTTCGATTTCGTCGGCCTGATCTCTTTCAACGATGTTTGAACCGTTTTCCAGTGCGCAGCAGTCCTCAAACTCCTGAGATTCCGTGACAAACATCAGCTCCGGATGGGCGCAATCTTTGAATTTGACGAGGTAGGCCCCGGCATACTCGCCGTTGGCCAAGTTGCCCTCATAGCAGTCAAACGGGAACTCTTCCGTATGTGTGAGTACGATTTTCATTATCAATTTCTCCTTTGTTTCTTCGGCCGCCGTCGCACAATAGCCAGCCGTCGGGAATGCAATTTGTCGGGTCTTCCGGAACCCGAATCCAATATCTAAATGAAAAGAACCTATAGGGGCCCGTCAATGTAAAAACAGCCTTGTTGATGTTTTTTGTGAGCCGGCTCTTCTCAAAAATGTTCTCGAAACGCTGATGCCAGATCAGAGGGCTGCGTTTCTCCGGAGCTTCTTGGATGAGAGTTAAAAAGTCATCCGCCTTAACCGGCCCCTGAGAAAGCCAAATGACGGGGCACGGCTCCGCCTTGTAGAGTGACTCCCGAAAATCCCTAAACACTCGGCGGAAATAGTCGTAGAGACTCATTTTGTTCTCCAGTAGTCTTCCTCTCCCATCCGGCGCCACAGCTCAGAGAAATCCTCGGAGGCCCAAATGTGCAGACAATGCTCGTGCTCATTGACGTATTCAGAACGCGGCGGATGAAACTGCACCGCCGGCATCTCGTCTCCCAGGAGCTTTTCTTTGACAAAGCACATCTCATCCCAATTGGGATTACGGTTTTTGAGCGATACCGAGATGTGCAGCAGGTTCACGAAATACTTTTTGAAGTAGCGCTGTTTAGACAAGTTCTCGTAATGATTGGCAAACGGGAACGGTTCTTTGTGAGTTAGTTCGATGATCATGCTGTGCCCTCAGTTGACGGATTGGGATTGAATGCCGGCGCCTTGGCCTGTATAGAACTCTTTGAGTTCCTCGTATGTTCTCGGATCCCCTTCTTCCTCTCCGTAGGAGACGGCTGCTTCTCCGCTGATCACGAAACAGTCGGATGGATCTTCTACGGAGTAGACAAGTGCGAACTGGCTGTCCATGTGCAGGTTGCTCCACTGTCTAAAGAGCTCAAAGGATTCAGTAGGAATGGTGAGCTTGCTGAGGAGCTGCAGTCTCGGCAGTGCTTCGGTCATCGCCTTTTGGAAGTCATCGCTGTTGATCGCAACGGTGACAATGGAGGCCAGCAAGTTCATCTCTTTGATATGTTGGTCGAGAAGCACTTTGAGCTCTAACGGGCCCTTGGCGTCTCCGATAATGACCGTGCCATGCAGGATCTTGAATGCAGGTGTGCTCATGGCTATTCCTCCGAATATCTGAAGGAGGCGCAGAAATAAGTTATGGCGTGGATTTGCGCCCGGGAGAGCGACCGTACGCGGCAGTCCTCATCCTTGTCGAACAACAGGACGGATCCCGGAAGTGTGACGTTTGCGAAGTGAATGGAACGTTCGGCCTTCTGTGTGCTGAAAACCGCGCTCACAGGAAGATCAAATGCCACATCGATATACCTGCTGGTGACGTCTCTCAAATCTGTTGAGATATGCTTTTCAGCGGCCTCCCTGATGTTGTTTACTCGGATGACTTTGCCCAGCGGGGCGCCGTTCGGGCCCGGCACGAGCTTGACGGCCAAGATGTCCGTTTTTTGATTTTGATTAGTCATGATGTTTCTTCTTCGGTTGAGAGGCCTTCTCCCGGCGTAGGTGAACATGACGAAAAGAGAACCGCCGGGAGAAGACCGAAACTTTTACGCAAACACGCCCAAAAACTTGAGCATTAAATAGACAAGCCAAATAAACACAGCTACCGGCGCCGCAGCCATCGCCAGGCAAACCGTCACCAGTACAGTCAGGAAGATGAGGCCGCCGACGGCGTTCAGGATTTCAAAGAGGCTCTCTTTACTTGTCATGGTCCTTCTCCTTTGCCAGTTCGCTGTATCCGCCGAGCCAATATCTAGACGCCCAGCGTTTGTTACGGGCCTCGGCCCATGGATTCCACGGGCTGTCTTCCGGAACTTCAATCGTTTGGCCTTCGCCGATCTTCACCAGAGCTCTATTGCAAAACTCTTCGTAAGTCTGACAACCGGATTTGAGGAATCCTCTTGCCGGGAACATGTCCGGAAAAACATCCGGGAATCCGAACTTATCGTCTGCAGGTCTTTCCTCTCTGTAGAGAATCGTCATCACGTCCAGATTGAATGTTCTGCACCAGAGCTCCAAAATGTCCGGAGTGCTGCGGGGAGGATTCAAGAGCTTCACATAACGCATTGCGCCCACTGCGATTGCAATGGCTCCGCGAGAGACGCCGTTCTTATAGCCTTTGGAAAGCTGCTTTAGCCAACAGAGCTCATAGTCAATTGCATGAAGGCGCTTTCCCAGTTCTTCGACGCCTTTGGCCTCGGCAACACAGCACGGGCCGATGTGAAGTAAAAAACAAGGTGTGCTCATCTAATCCCCCATTCGCCTGTCATATCGAACGAGTAGCAAAGCTCAGTAATCGCCATGAAATCATTAAAGGTGAGAGAGTCGGAATCGCTGTTCTTGCCTCTGCGCAGCAGAAGCACATTGCCGAAAAGCTTCGTTCCCTGGAATACAAAATAGGGTTTTCTTGCCAGCATGCCCTCCTCGTCCATGAATGCATCCAGGACAACTCCCGGCGCCCATCCCGTAGACAAGTGCTCAATGGTTTTGCAGTCAATCAGCCCGCGGAAGCTCTCCAGATCGTCCGTTAATTTGACAAGCCTGCCTGTGGGAAGCGAGCTTCCGCGCGTCGGCATCAGCAGAGCGCCGATCAGTTGTTTGGATTCTTTGGCCATGACGAATTCCTCCTACAAAACTTTGTCGAGCGCAAGCGCGGCCGTGATTGCCAACGGCACTATGTAGATGAACGCCAGCAGTGCGTAAGCCATCCGCTTGCGCATCGAAAACCGGTTGAAACTGAATTTCCGGGAGTCGAGACGCCGGAGCTGTTTATCGAGCCGCTGTCTGGCGACTCGTCTTTGATCTTCTGTCATGGTTGTTTTTCCTTTGGGATGGGACTGCTCTATTAAGGTTCGAAACTTATTGGGAAGTCTTTCCAAACGCGGAGTTCAGGAAACTTCGCCCTTAAATACCTTTCTTTATCGATAGGAATACCGCGAGACTTCCAGAAATAAATCGAGGCAATCGAAACATCAGGAAAAATCTTTTGAGCTTCCTTAGCGCCCCCGAGTTCGAATAGAACTTTTTTGGCTAAATCTTTTTTTGACGCAGGATCTCGAGTGAGCAATTTAATAACTCCATATCTCTAATGACTGAAATAATAACATCCGTTATTAAATTGGTAAATACATCTCTAATTAACAATCGTTATACAGTTTGTTAGAGGAGTTATTTATGGCTTTATCAGATCGAATTAAATTGGTATTGAAAGAAAACAACCTTTCTCAATACGAACTGGCTAAAAGAATGGGGACATCTCAGGCTACCATTGCTTTCTGGTGTACTGGTAGAACCAAAAATCTCAGAGGGGATTACGCAGCAAAACTGTCTAGACTTTTCGGCTACGATGCTGGTTGGCTTGCTAATGGCATAGGTTTACCTCGTCCTGTTTATTCCGGACAAGAAGCGTTATCACCCGCCGAAATCGGTACTAAAAAAATTCCCCTCATTGAGTTTAAAGACATTGGGAAGCCTATAAATACGATGCTATCCCAATATCTTTTAACTGATATGAAAATAAGCGATAACGCTTTTGCTGTAGCTATTAAAGACAGCTCAATGATGCCAAAGTTTGAAGTTGGAGATAGAGTGATTATTGATCCTGAAGTTCCTCCGATCCCGGGCGATTTTGTGATTGTCAAGATTGATAATAACGAGCCAATTTTTAGAAAGATTAGAGAATTAGGCCCCGATTCATCCGGTAAATTGCAATATGAATTCGTCCCTTTAAACGATGATTATTCAACGATCAGTTCAGAGCGGCACCAGTTTGAAATCATAGGAACCATGTTAGAACACAGAAAATATAGGAAACTCTAGGGTCCCCCTCGTTACTCTGCGCTATGAATAGCGCAGATGAGGACCCTAATCGAATTAACGAAATCAAATTATTTCGTGATCCACAAGCCACTGTTTTGTGGTTTTGTAGATCTTCGTATAGTGATTGCTTCTGTCGTTTTCATTGAATGATTTTTTCAAATCGGGGCGCCCTTCAACTTGTTTTCCGTATTCTTGAAGTGAGTCATAAAAAGTCTCGATACGCCCATCGGATGCTTCTTCTCCTGAAATTTCGCAATAAACCAAATAGCTATAAAAGGTCCATTTGTCTTCCCCTTGTAGCTGCCTCAGCATTATTCCGATTAATTTTTCTTGATTAGCGAATCTCGAAAAAAAGATCCCGGAATCAAGAGCCCAACTTACCAACCCCGGGTGAGGTGGAAGCTCATCTTCAGAAACAATCCTATCGATGATGCAAGAGATGTCATCAAAACAGACGTCGGCTGGGAACTGAGCTCCTAAAGACAATGCATAGTTGAGCTGATTTTCTGTAGCCTCACGATTGGGGACAGGAGTAACTGAAAAAGGCTCTCTCAAGCCTGCCTCTACAGCCAACTTGATAGCGTCATCTTCGTCTCTTGCTTTAAATTGACGAGTATTTTTCCTGTTTGTTTTTGGACTTATTCCGCTGACCTTAAATGTTGAATAAGTGACATAACCTCCTGACAGGCTCTGATAGCCGCCAATATCGGCCATCACTAATTCCTCAGAGGTTTGTTGTTTTGGTTTAACTTCATAGCACTCGCTTGATATGGAAATATCTAGCGAATTAGACGCCATAGGTTCTGGCTCAGGTTGCGAAAACTTGCGAAAGAGGTTTTTGAAGAATCCCATTTTATCTCCTTAGTTCATTGAGTTATTCCCAAATTATCTCAATAAAACAAGCGATAAAACCCCATTCTCGAAGAAATCGAATGCTGAGCATTAAAAACAATAACGTTTGTCATTGATGATTTGATTTGTTATTATAACAATCGTTATTAAGAGGATTCATCATGACAAACACATCCGAAAACAACCTTCCGACATGGATATTCTTCTCCAATGTCGACGCCACATTAGTCAACGAAAGCGCCCGCCAACTCCTGGTTTGGAGCGGTGAAAGTTTCGGCCGTCTGCTCCGCAGCACCGAAAACATTCTCAACGCCCTGATGTCCAACGACCACCGTCTCACAAGAGAAAGCGTCGTCGAGTTGGTCGCCCTTCTGGGCTCCTGCGTGGGTTCCAATCCCTATCCTCCGCCCGACACCCGCAGCCTGTTCACAGACTGCATCATGGTTCTGTCTCGTTACTTGGCCCAGCTACCGAAGGACGAAATATGAGCTCCGAAGTCGCTTTCGAGGTCACTTTCGATCTTTCAGGTGAGACCACGAACGACGTGATCGAACTCATCCAGAGAAAGATTGCGCTCATGGAAGCTGTGAACAATCCGATTGCCGGAAACATAGCAGTTCGCATGCTCGATGATGTTGCCAAGCAGCTCGGAAAGACTCTGCTTACTGAAAGCCAAAGTATTCGTTTCCTCGGACGAGGCGGAATCCGGCCGGGAGAGGAAAGCGCAATAAGCCAGGACCGGTTCACGTTCTTCGTCAATCCGGCAGATACGCCCTTTCTCCTTGACCTTCTGAATCAAAAGGCAATGCTCGAGAAGGCCTGTGAAGAACAGCCGGACCGTAAGGGCGAATTCATGTGGGAGATCGAAAAGCTGTGCTGCCGTATCGGCAATGTCCTGGTTCTGAAGAATCAAGGCCTAATGATCGACCGCGCATCGATCTCCGACAAGGAGCAGAAATGAGCGTTGCAAAAATCACCTTCTACCTCTGTAGCTACGACAGAGACCGCGTGATTGAGCTGCTGGAGCAGAAGAGCGAACTCATGAAGGAGTCTGTCTTATGCGTTAGCAATCATGATTTGGACCGGTCCCGTCAAGCGCTTGAAGCGGCTAAAAACATCACGAACCTGATAGGCAGCGTGCTTACGAATAGAAGCCTCAACATTTCGTACGACCCGATGCCGAAAGTCGAAGAAGAGGAATAATCATGGACATCAAACTCACCCACACCGGCGCCATACCGCTGGACAATTACAACGATTATCAGTATTTCCTGGTCATCAGCCGGAAAGACAAAATTCCGTGGCTTGTTTACAAGTGCTCTTCTGAACTTCGAGACTCCCTCGGGTTTACACACAAGTACAAAGAGAAATTCGTCGCCTGGGAGCCGGTGAACCTTGGCCACGATTTCAATCCTTGCGAACTCAAGAAACTTTGGCTTATAAGCCCTGATTTTCACGAACCCGTCGGTTGGGTTTTCAAGGATCTTGAGTACCCCTACAAAGAATTCCGCTGCATCATCCGGGACAGAGGCTTCATTGACAGTGTTTACAAGAAAGGAAACTGTCAGTTCGTGGCCGGTGATTTTTTTGGGGCTGAAATCACTCTGAGCCCTAATGAAGACGGTTTCTTTGAGCTATTCAGGCTCAGACACCTTGGAACGAACAATGAGAAGTTCCGCGAAATCTTCCTGGGGAGAGAGTGATGAAAAGACTCGATCCTAAATGTCTCCCGTCCCTCCTCCAGTTTGTCATGGACCGCCAGCTCGAGGCCGGCGCCATCGACTGCCAGGAAGCAGAAGAAACCCGTGACCAAATTGTCCGGCTGCTGGAAGACGAGGCTAACAAAGAAAACAAGACGTTCATCCTCTTCCCGGACAAAGAGCAGAAAGGCGTGTTCACTGGAGGCTACGAAGTCAAATTCAAAATCCGCGGTGAGGACTACAGCCTGCTCGTTGATTTGAGGGACTTTATTGAGACTGATCAAACTGGAGAGGAGCAATCATGAAAAAACTTAGACCTGAATTTGTGGCTGCTATGGCTCAAATCGTCCGCTTTTCCGCAGACGGCGAAATTACTCTTGAAACGATAAAAAAATGCTGTGATCAAGGAATAAAAAGGCTTGAGAACGCGGCCAACAGCAATGAGTACGAAAACGGCGAATCTGTACTGATTTTTGTTGATTATGACCGTAATGGAAAAGAAGGGTTTGCTTACTTCAACGCCCGTATCAAAGAGGACTTTTACGAGGATTCGGAGCCGGCGCCAGATAAAGAAACTTGCAACCAAGAACCTGAAAGTTCCTTATCGAGAGTCTACAAATACTTTGAGATCGAGGACTCGATTATCAAGGAATATGGGAAGCTCGTCCCTTTGAATCGCCAGGCCGCTCGGCAGATCTGGAAAGAACTGCTCGACGAAGGGAAAAGCCTCGGCGGGAAGGCCACGGACTACCTTACGCTTCAGAGGTTCGTGTCTTCCCGGATTGAATATTTAATTAAACTCGATTCAATGATCGGCGGCTGCTTTAGCGAGATCGGAGAAAGCCTCTTTACTGATTCCGCCGGTAAGAACAGCCAGCAAAGTCAGCAAGTAGAGACCGTCGGAATAAGCCGGGACCATAAATTGATCCATCAAATCCCCGCCGGTGACGCACTCATTTCTCCCGTCGATGGGGTACTGGATTCCTCGGAAGAAAGTCTCAAACTTCAGATCCTCCTGCGGCTTTTTGATGTGATCGTGAAACTCAGTGGCGAAAGGAAGCTTTAAGGCTCCTCCCTGCAAAGCGGCACATATGACCTGAAGCGCCTCTTCTTTTTCCATGAAAACGCGAGTGTTTTGAGATTCATCTGCCATTTTTTCTCTCCTATCGGTAGTTGATGAATTGAGACCTCTTAATTATCCGATAGGAGTGACAGCCGGGAAAGACCGGCGCCCTACAACTCTGAGGAAAAGACCACAAACAGTGAGGAGTAAATGAACTTTCTACAGACCAAAATTCAAAACATCAGCTACAGATTCGGTATTTGGCTTCTGGGGAAGTCGATGATCTGTTTTAATAAAAACGCAGGAGGCCGATACCTTGACGACCTCCGCTGCATTACATCTATTAAGTTAGACGGAAAAATGTATATGTTTGAGGGGCGTTTTTACAACCCCGCTAGGTCCATTGGCAACGGTGTGTTTTTATCAACTTTACTATGGACTCGTGATCCGCAGTACGTTGCAACTCGAGGAACTCGCGCTCAGAAACTCCGAAAATCAGAAGCCGGGCCCCAGTCGACGTCCACGCCAAAACCTCCCCATTCCCTTCCCATTCAGCCTCAGGAAAGCGATGGCTGCGAATGTAAACCTGACAATCGATGATCATATTTCCTCCTTGATTGATGGTTGGTATGACAAATTAATTATCAATCCGGAGTGACAGCCGGGAACAGACCGGCACTTATCGAAAATGTAACTACAAGCCCCCTGCTCCATTTTTAACCAGAACTTAGGCAGTCAGGCAATCGGGAACAGGAGGCTTCTAGATGCAACGGAAAAGAAAATGACACAGAAACTGAACCAAGTTTATTTAACGAGCCTCAAGAAGTTCATTGCCAAGCACGAGAAAGATCCTGCTCTTCAGAGCCGAGTTTTCCGGGATATTGTTCAGCTGCTTGAGCAACAGGCAAACGACAGAGACCTTCTGGCAGCACTCAACAATGAACCGAGGTGGACAGGCATGATCGGACGGACTCTGTGCCGGATCACGGCAAATCTGTTTTTTGATTACGAACGCGACGGAGCACAAAGATGAAACCGATTCTTGATCCGATGTGCGGCCCAAAGATGTTCTACTTTGACAAAGACAATGCAAACGTGCTCTTCGGGGATATTCGCTGGGAAACTCACTGGACGCGGCAATACAAAAAACTTGAAATTCACCCGGACAAGTTGATGGACGCCAGGGAGCTCGAGTTTCCGGACAACTCGTTTTATCTCGTCGTGCTCGATCCTCCGCACCTAATCAATTGCGGAAAAACGTCTGACATGGGAAGGAGTTACGGCGTGTTAGAGAAAGAATGGCATGCCGGCATGAAAAAGATCTTTGACGAGGCCTGGCGCGTGCTGAAGCCGAACGGCACTCTGATTTTCAAATGGGCCGACAAAGACGTCACGCTGGCAGAGCTGCTTTATGTACTCAAGCGTCAGCCGCTCTTGGGAGACAAGAAGCCCTCTGCCAACAAAGCAGGAACAAACAGATTTTGGCTGGTATTTTTTAAGGAGGAAGAAGGCAATGCCGACAAGTAAAAAGCCTCGCAAGGTACACAGACCGATAAAAATCCGTTTGCCCGGCGCCCACTACTCCGACGCAATGGTCACTGAGCTGAAATCTATCGTGAACAGAACCGCTTTGATTATTGAAATCACACTGCCTCGCGGTGATGCAACGGATGATCACATGCACTGCATTCAAGATTTTCTCAACTGGGGCGGAATCGTCGTGTACCTGAGACGTCTCAAAGGGCAGGAAGAAGCCAAACAAGAATTCTTTGAGCGATTCCAGGAAGCACTGCATGCATTAAATGACATTCTCAATCGTAAAAATGCGAAAAAGACCACAAGTCACTATGTAGGAACAGCCCATGAGCTGGATGTTTTGCGTGATGTCGGTGCCGAAATCTGCAGCATTTTGAGAGAAGGATTAGAGACGGCTCCTCGCCGGACAGTACGTGAATTCATGGCGGTCAAGAAGCTTATTGATGACGAACACGAGCGCCGGGAGAAACTAGGCCTCCCGCACGGCGTGCATGAGCTGGATGAGGATTTGGTGCTTAGATATTTAGAGAAGGTGGCGTGATGAACGACAATGAAAAAGGAATGGACTTCGGGAAGCCAAAATTGACAAGGCAAGATGTCATGAAAATCTTGAGAATCAGTGCCACGACTCTCTGGCGCTGGGAGCGGGACAAAAAAATCATTCCGCAATTCACTCTAGGCCGGCAAGCCCGTTATGACTACGATTACATAATGAACTTTAAACTACCCAGCTAGAGACTTTAATATTTTCCTTTTTTGCTTCGTGGTACTATAATTGATACCAAATAAACGGGTTTACCTATGTCAAAGCGAGAGAAACTTCTGCAGCGTTTTTTATCAGTTCCAGAGCCGTCTGATTTTACATGGAGTGAAACGATGCCTTTAATGGAGTCTCTCGACTTTGAGTGGAGGCAATCTTCCGGATCACATGGAAGGTTTGTTTACTTAGCTGATCCCGAAGTTTCTATCATGCTGTGCCGGCCTCACCCGACGCCGGTTTTAAAGCGCTGGGCTATCCGACAGCTTAAAGAGCAATTACGTTTAATGGAGTTGATATGAGCGATTTTTTGAAATACAAAGGTTATCTCGGCTCTGTTGAATACAGTGCCGATGATAATTGCCTCTTCGGAAAAGTGATGTTTATTAAAAGTCTTCTGATGTATGAGGGAGAAACTTTGCAGGAACTCGAAGAAATGTTTCATGAAACAATTGACGAGTATCTGGCGGACTGCGAGGCAGAAGGGATCAAGCCGAATGTTCCATGTTCCGGCGTCTTAAATCTTCGACTAGGACATAGCAGACATTTGGCAGTGGCTGAGCAAGCAAACAAACTTGGAGTGTCCATCAACGAATTGATTTGCTCTGCGATCGATACACGCTTAAATCTTTGTCCACCGAACGGACTATAAAGACATGACTGACAATCCCGCCGAGCGGCGGGATGTTTTCTTAACTCTGAAGCTGATACTCCTTCTGCCATTTATCAACCATATCCGCCCAGGCCTGAAGCATCCGGCGCCGCTGCGGAGCGTAATCCGCCACGTTGTAAACAGCCCTCACGCCAGAGGCGACATGAGCCAATGAGGCTTCAATCCAGTCCGAATTAAATTCCGCCTCGTTTAAAAGCGTGCTGGCAGTTCTCCGGAGGTCGTGAATCGTACACGGCTCTATTTCAATCCCGGCCTTCTTAGCATTTGCTATCCCGAGCTCTAATAATCGGTTCGGGGTGGACGTGGCCATAGGTTTATTTAGGCCGTACTTTGCCGGAAAAATAAAATCGCTCTTACACGTACTCAGCGTTCTCAGACAAACCAGAATATCGAACGCCTGTTTGCTCAAATAAACGTTGTGGGGCCTTTTGGTTTTCATGCGTTCTGCCGGAATTCTCCACGTTTTCTCATTCCAGTCAATCTCGCTCCATACCCCGTTAATGACCTCGGATTTCCGGAGCAATGTGAGCAAAATAAGTTTGAACGCGCTCTTTGAGCTGATGTCGGAGGAGCTTTGTTCGATCCCGTTTAAGACGTAACCGATTTCTCGAGGCGACATTGCTCTGGTTCTCGACTTAAACGTATGGATTGAACTGGGCCGAACAAAATCAGTCGGACTTTTTAACTTTGGTCCGCCGTGCATTGAAGCAAAGGTATAGACGTTTTTAATAATCATCCGGCAAAGCAGCGCCGTACTCGGAGCCTGCTGTTTCACCAAATCTTCTGCTAATGCCCTAACCTCGTTCTCAGTGATTTCAAAGAGCGACATTTTTCCTAAGGCCGGCCGCAGATAATTATCGATGGCATAGCCCCGCATCTTTTTTGTTGAGTCTGCGACTCCGCACTCTTCAGTGTATTTGTCCAGCCAGACAGAGAAGCTGTTCTCCGCGAGAGTATTTTTAATTTCTTGTTTCTTTTTTGCCGGAGAAATCCCTGCGGCAAGATCGGCTTTTGCCTTCAGGAGTTTTTCTCGCGCCTGTGCCAGCGTGATCTCTCCATACTTGCCCAGCGTCACGGTTTGTTGGCGGTTGTTGTAACGGTAATTAAAACGAAAGGACATCGTGCCGGAGGGAGCAACAGATAAATAAAGCCCATCTCTGTCGGCCACTTTGTACGTTTTTTCTCCGGGCTTCAGCGCCTTTATTGCCTTATCGGTGAGTGCCATTTTCAAAATACCATCAAGGGTTGTCAAAAATCTCTTGAAATACCATCAAATTTTTTCAAGAAAAATTCTATACCATCAAAAATGCCATTGAAATAGGCTTGCTAGAGGCTAAAAGATACTGAAAGAAAGTGAAAGATTCTGAAAGCGAAAAAACGGCTTTTTTATTGATTTTAAATGTAAAAACGGGATGACTTCTGAATCATCCCGAATGCTTAAGAAATAGCTAGAAATTCAATGTTTTTATTCCCACTCAATCGTGGCAGGGGGTTTCCCTGATACATCATAAACGACGCGATTAATGCCCTTAACCTCGTTGATGATGCGATTGGAAACCTTACCAAGGAGATCGTACGGCAAATGTGCCCATTTAGCAGTCATAAAGTCGCTGGTCTGAACAGCTCTCAGGCTGACAACCCAGTCGTATGTTCTGCCGTCGCCCATCACACCGACGCTCTTAACCGGCAGGAAGACAACGAAAGCCTGGCTGACTTTGTCGTACCAGCCGGCGTTGCGAAGTTCTTCAATGAAGATCGCATCGGCTTCTCTCAGAAGATCGGCGTATTCGCGCTTGATAGCGCCGAGAATACGAACACCGAGGCCGGGTCCGGGGAATGGATGGCGATAAACCATTTCAGCCGGCAGTCCCAGAGCGATACCAAGTTCACGAACTTCGTCTTTGAAGAGTTCGCGAAGCGGTTCGAGAAGCTTAAGATGCAGTGTATCGGGTAAGCCGCCGACGTTATGGTGAGACTTAATAGTCTGAGCCTTCTTAGTCTTAGCACCGTTGGATTCAATGACGTCAGGATAAATGGTGCCTTGAGCAAGCCACTTAGCGTTCTGAAGTTTTTCAGCTTCTTCCTGGAAAACTTCGACAAACAGACGACCGATGATCTTACGTTTGGCTTCGGGATCGGTAACTCCGGCTAAAGCATCCATGAAACGGTCGGAAGCATCAACCACAATCAGCTTCATACCCATGTTGTCACGGAAAGTCTGGGCAACCTGCTCTCTTTCGTGCAGACGAAGAAGACCGTTATCCACGAAGACGCAGGTCAGCTGATCGCCGATAGCACGATGAATCAAGGCAGCGGTAACGGAAGAATCGACGCCGCCGGAAAGACCGAGAATAACTTCGTCTTTACCGACCTGATGGCGAATTTTTTCAACCGCTTCCTGTGCGAAGTTGCCCATAACCCAGTCGGGATTGGCTTTGCAGATCTTAAGAACGAATGTCTCAAGAATTTCACGGCCCTTTTCAGTATGTGTGACTTCCGGGTGGAACTGAACAGCGTAGAAGCCTCTTCCCTCATCAGCCATACCGGCAATGGGGCAAGTCGGAGTCGAGCACATCAGTTTGAATCCCGGCGGCATTTCAGTGACTTTGTCGCCGTGGCTCATCCAAACCTTCAGATAGCTCTTGCCGTCTTTATCCGTAAAGTCGGATATATTCTTCAAGAGTTTTGTGTGGCCGTGTTCACGAACTTCTGCGTAGCCGAACTCACGCTGAGCACCGTTTTCAACCTTGCCGCCGAGCTGCTCAGCCATTGTCTGCATGCCGTAGCAAATGCCTAAAACCGGAACACCGATTTCAAAGACGGCCTTCGGAGCGCGGTCCGTAGATTCTTCATAAGCGCTCATGTGAGAGCCGGACAGGACGATGCCGCTCGGCTTGAATTCTTTAATAAATTCATCCGATACGTCGCAGGAGTGGACTTCGCAGTAAACGTGAGCTTCACGAATACGGCGCGCAATCAATTGCGTGACTTGGCTTCCGAAGTCAAGAATTAAAATTCGATCGTGGTTCATCTTCGCTAAATATCAATTAAAAACAAAAGTCGGCCCGAGTCTATAAAACTCGAGTCGACTCTTGTCCGTCATATTAATCCGAAATTTCAGACATGTAGGGAAATTAATGTTCCAGTCTGTAGTTCGGAGCTTCCTTCGTGATCTTCACATCGTGAACATGAGATTCACGCCAGCCGGCAGATGTGATTTCAACAAAGCAGGCTTTGCTGCGCATCTCATCAATCGTACGGCAGCCGCAGTAGCCCATAGAAGAACGAAGGCCGCCGCACATCTGATAGATGATGGCAAGAACGCTTCCTTTGTAGGGAACCATACCTTCAATACCTTCCGGTACAAACTTATCAACATTGCCGTTATTGTTGTCCTGGAAGTAACGGTCGGCAGAGCCTTTGTTCATAGCGCCGAGAGAGCCCATACCGCGGTAGCTCTTGTAGGAGCGGCCCTGATACAGAATGATTTCGCCCGGAGCTTCGTCAGTACCGGCAAACATACCGCCCATCATGACGGTATTGGCACCGGCTGCGATGGCTTTTGCGACGTCGCCGGAGAAGCGGATACCGCCGTCAGCGATCAGAGGAACACCGGAGCCTTGAAGAGCTTCGGCAACGTTAGAGACGGCAGTAATCTGCGGAACACCGACACCGGCAACAACGCGAGTCGTACAAATAGAACCCGGGCCGATGCCGACTTTAACAGCGTCTGCACCGTTTTCAACGAGGGCCAGAGCAGCAGCGGCAGTAGCAATGTTTCCGCCAATAACCTGAACCTGAGGATAGTGCTGCTTAACCCACTTGACGCGGTCAAGCACGCCCTGAGAATGGCCGTGGGCTGTATCAACAACCAATACGTCGACGCCGGCGTCAACCAGCAGTTCGACACGTTCTTCCGTACCGGCTCCGACGCCGACAGCTGCACCGGCAAGCAGTTTGCCGTGTTTATCTTTGGAAGCATACGGATGTTCGGTTGCTTTGATGATGTCTTTGACGGTCATCAAGCCGCGAAGGTGGAAGTTGTCGTCAACAACCAGAACTCTTTCAAGGCGATGCTCGTGCATCAGTTTCTTAGCGTCGTCGAGTGTGGCGCCTTCTTTAATCGTGATCAGGCGCTCGGCCGGTGTCATGATTTCACTGATCTTGGCGTCCATGCGGTCTTCGAAGCGAAGGTCGCGGTGTGTAACCATACCGAGGACTTTTTCGCCCTGAACAACGGGAAGACCGGAAATGTTGTGTTCGCGAGTCAGACGAATCACGTCGGCAACAATCATGTCCGGACCGATGGTGATCGGGTCGGCAACCATGCCTGCTTCGTGGCGTTTAACTTTATTAACTTCGGCAGCCTGAGCCTGGGCTGTCATGTTTTTATGAATAATACCGATGCCGCCTTCCTGAGCTAAGGCAATGGCCAAATTAGCTTCAGTAACCGTATCCATAGCTGCAGAGCAGAACGGGATGTTTAAACGGAGGTCTCTGGTGAATTGTGTGGAAAGGACGGTCTCGCGGGGAAGTATGTTCGAGTATGCAGGAACGAGGAGAACGTCGTCAAAGGTTAAAGCCTTTTGAAGGAGTCGCATTGTTGAACCTCTAAGCACAAAAAATAATTATACGTAAATTGACGATGCTGTTTTTGCCACCAGCAATAGGTATTTATTCGAAGGGTGAAATTTTATTTTGCATGTTTCCGACCTCGAGTTGCCAAAAGCGGTTTATTTAAAGCGCGAAGCCGTCTGGCTTCTTTAGGATCGATTCGGAGCGGTTCGGTTAATTCAATTCGGTCACCGTCCTTGAGGAGGTCTTCTTCTTTGCAGCGCCGACCGTAAATACTCAGACCGATTTCCTCGGTTGTTTGCCAGTTGAGTGCACGCAGTGCGTCCCCGACCGTTGAACCTTCGGGAAGCTCAAGAACTTTTTTGAGCAGTCCGGAGGGTGTTTGTTTTACGGCTGATAACAGCAAATGAACCTCCCGTACCTCGAATAAAGTAAAATTGTGCAGATTTTACTCGGCTTTCAGCCCGTTTTCGGCCTTGGCCGCATCAATTCGCTGTAAGCCATTATTACTTGGAGAGCAACCTTGGCAATTATTCAAAATAAAAAAGCCAGATTCGACTACGATATTGAAGAAAAATTTGAAGCCGGTCTGGAACTAAGAGGATGGGAAGTGAAATCCATCCGTGCCGGCGGCGCTTCCATTAAAGAAGCTCACGTTTTCGTCAGAAACGGTGAACTATTCTTATTGAATGCAAACATTACGCCTCTGAAAACCGCCAGTACACACGAAAAAGCGGATCCGACGCGCAACCGTAAGCTCCTTCTTCATAAGCATGAAATCATGCGTTTGATCGGCCGCGTTGAACAAGCCGGTTATTCGCTGATTCCTTTGGACATGCACTTTAAAGACGGCCGAGTCAAACTCGAACTCGGCCTCGGCAAAGGCAAAAAGCTGTTTGAAAAACGAGCCGATATCGGTAAGCGGGAGTGGAAACGCGAACAAGGCCGTCTGCTGAAAAACAGAACGCTTAATCGAAAATAATCTTTCTTCGAGCTGCCAATCGGCAGCTCTCTTTTTACATCGTTATGAAACACATCTTTTTTTGTTTAGTTCACGCTGCTGCCCTTTCCCTAGCAGCTCCGGCTTTCGCCTCTCCTTTCTATCCCACGGAAGCCGCGGTCTTCTTCTCTCCGAACGGGGGAGCAGAAAACGCCATCGTGAGATCCATTGACAGCGCAAAATCCCGCATTCGTATGCAGGCCTTTCTTTTCTCCAACAAAGAAATTACCGGGGCACTCATCCGCGCTCATCAGCGCGGTGTGAAGGTCGATGTCATCATTGACAAGAAAATGCCTAAGAAGAAACCGAATACGACCGAAGATCTCATCGAAGCCGGCGTCCCGACTTTCTTTGATACCGCTCACCGCACCGCGCACGACAAAATCATCATTGTTGATGATGATATCGTTCTTACAGGCAGCTTCAATTTCGTCAAAGTTGCAGAAACCAAAAACGGGGAAAACCTCTTAATTCTTAAATCCAAGCCGCTCGCCGAGGAATATGTCAAAAACTGGGAGAAGCATTTCACTCACTCCGTTCCGGCAGCGCCAGAAAAAGAGAAAGGCACCGAAGTGCCTCTCACAAAAACTCAAAATTAACGCATCAGCTTGTAGATCTTGACGATGTCCTTCTCATAAAGCGGGAGGAAGTTTCCTAATTTTCCGGGGATTTCCACCGCTTTTTTCGCGAGTTCTTTTGGATCGGCTTTCTCTGCGCCGAGTTCCTTCAGATTCTTAGGCGCACCCATCTTCTTCAGGAACCTTCTGAAAGTCTTGATGCCTTTCCGAATGATTTCTTCATCGGAGCCTTCGCCTTTTACGCCCATGACGTTGCGTGCAAACTGAACAAAGCGTTTAGGATTGGCACGCCAGACGTACTTCATCCATGCCGGAATCACAACCGCAAGCCCCTCTCCGTGCGTAATTGTCGTATCCCAGGCGCTCAGTTCATGCTCCATGCCGTGAGATGCCCAGTCTTCAACCTGTCCTAGTCCGTAATATCCGTTGTGCGCAAAAGATCCGGCCAAGCCGATCTGACACCAAGCATCGTAATCCTTGGGATTCTTTTTGAGCTTCAAGCCGTTTTTCATGATTGTCTTCATAGCGCTTTCAGCCTGACCGTCTACAAAGTCTGTATTCTTAGTTTGAGTAAAGTAGCGCTCCATGATGTGACTCATCATGTCGATCACACCGGCCCGGATTTGCTTTTCCGGAAGCGTAAAGAAAAGTTCGGGATCAATGACGCTCACAAACGGACGGACCAGCGGAGAACCGGCGCCGAGCTTTCTGTCTCCGTTCGAAATCACAATACGGATACTCTGTTCGCTGCCTGCAGCAGGAAGCGTGAGCACAGCGGCAACCGGAAGCGCTTCTGTCGGCATAATTTTCTTTGTAAAGAAATCCCAAACATCGCCAACATAAGGAACGCCGATGGCTATTGCCTTAGAAGCATCGATGACGCTTCCACCCCCGACAGCGAGGATCGCTTTAACTCTGTGCTCGCGGGCCAAAAGGATACCTTTCTGAACAAAAGAAAGCTGCGGGTTCGGAGTCACGCCGCCCAATTCAATCGGCACAAGGTCGGCAGCTTTTAACGATTCGGAGATGCGTTCCAAGAGCCCACTGGCTTTGGCAGAACCGCCGCCGTAAACCACCAGCACGGGGCTCATCGCCGGCACACGGACACGCATCAGCTCACCGATACGGCTTTCTTCTCCTTTGCCGAAAACTAAACGTGTGGGATTAGAGTATTCAAAGTTATTCATTATTTTCTTTTTCCTATTTTCAGTTTTAGTTATTGCTGCCCATCGGAGCACCGACGAACAAAAGGGTCCAGGATTCGACAAAAGAAGCGACGGGCGCCGGTAATTCATCGGCATCCAGCAGCGGGAACCCGGCTTTCAGAGCATCATGGATAGCCTTATAGGCTTCCCCGACAAAAATCGCGCAGGCTTTGACGACGACCTCATCAGAACTCATTCCCCCGCCTTCCGGGTTCTCCTCTATCTGGGGGAGAGCCTGTTTGATGTATTCTGCCAAACCTTCGGTTGTCCAGTCTTCAGGGCCCGGTTCAAAATGACTGTTGTTACCGCAGAAAGTCTCCCCGAGCCACTCCATGAGCTTCATATCCTTCTCTGCGAGCTCATCTCTCGTCAGTTCGCCTTCCGCACACGCAATAGCCCGTTTGCACATGTTCACAATGGCCTGGGAGAGAATTTTTCTGACGACTTCAATGTCCACGATAGAAGGCGCCTGCTCCGCCTTGGAGCTGTGGTCGTGGCCGCAGCAGCCGCGGTTGCAGCTCGGTTTAATACATTTAGGCATCGCACTTCTCTTTAGTTAATTTTTTCACCCAAGACTCAAGAAGAGCGTCGAGAGCCTGCGGACCTTTTGCTTCGATATCATCCGGATTTTTCTGCAGTTCATTGATGAGTTCGTGGACTTGGTTTGTGAACAGAAACATCACGAGCTGCATAAAGACAGCCGGATCAGCGGCCTCTTCCTCTTTGATCCCGAAGCCTTTCAAAGCCTCCGTGAATTCGGCGCGAAGCAGCTTTTCAATTCTTTCGGGCGTGTTTACAGACGCCTTTGCATAAGCGGGATTTTGACCTAAAAGCGTTGTAGCCAAGAATGCGGCGGCTCTCTGGTCGGCTTGAACGACTTCTTCTCGACGAACATTTTTATGAACGGCTTCAGCAAGGCGTTTAGAGACCGCCATTGCATGAGCTCTCAATAAATCTTTAATGACGAGAGGATCGTCAAGATTGGGGAGGCTGACGCCCTCCGGGATTTTTCCTTCTACGGAATCAGAACTAGCCGGTTCGAAAGCATTTTCCATATTTTGTATTTCCCTGCACGAAGATTACCGCCCGCATTAAAAGCAATCTCGGCTTCCCAAACTCGCCCGTTGTATTGGACGGTCGCGTACCGATTGTGCCTCCATTCGTGAACCGTCACGGTTTTACCAATGTGCCGGCGGAGAATTTCGGAATAAAAGTCGACTTCTCTCAAGTGACGCTGCAAAAGCATCAGATAACTGATCACTAAAAGAGAAATGACGGTGAAGATGGCGACTTGTAAATAAACGGAACTGAGGAAGAAGGAAAAAAGGGCTGTCGTAAAAGCGGCAGCTGAAATCACCAATAGAAAAGCATTGCCGAAGTAAAGATCCATCGCGCCGATCACTGCAGCGGCAATAAACCAAAAATACGACAATCCCATAATGCGTTCCCTTCTTTGAGGTCTCTCTTTTGACCGTGAGTCAATTATAGGTTAAGAACGCGAAAACGGCCGCATCCGAAAGGAAAACGGCCGTTTGGTAAGGCTTAGAAACTAAGAATTATTTCTTAACGTCTTTAGCCAGTCTGCGCCAAGTGTTGACGACAGTATCCGGGTTCAGAGAAATGGACTCGATACCTTCTTCCATCAGCCACTGAGCTAAGTCGGGATGGTCGGACGGGCCTTGGCCGCAAATGCCGACGTAAGCACCCTTCTCACGGCAGGCCTTGATGGCGCGAGCCAAGAGGACCTTCACTGCTTCGTCGCGTTCATCGAAGAAGTTGGCAACCAGTCCGGAGTCGCGGTCCAGACCGAGTGTCAGCTGGGTCAAGTCATTGGACCCGATAGAGAAGCCGTCGAAGTGTTCAAGGAACTTCTCGGCGAGCAGGGCATTACTCGGGATTTCGCACATCATGTTGAGACGAAGACCGTTCACGCCGCGCTTGAGACCTTGTTCGTTCAGACGTTCGTTAACTTCCTTGGCTTCCTTCACGGTTCTGACAAACGGGATCATGATTTCGACATTGGTCAGACCCATTTCGTCGCGGACTTTCTTCAGAGCTTCGCATTCCATTGCAAAGCATTCTTTGAAGTCTTCGGAAACGTAACGGCTTGCACCGCGGAAACCGAGCATGGGGTTTTCTTCTTCCGGTTCGTAGAGCTTGCCGCCTAAGAGTTTGCGGTATTCATTGCTCTTGAAGTCGGACATACGAACGATCACTTTCTTCGGATAGAAAGCGGCAGCAATCGTGGCAACACCTTCGGCGATCTTTTCTTTGAAGAATTCACGCGGGTTTTCGTAACCGGCGGATGCTTCTTCAACGGCTCTTCTCAGATCTTCAGGAAGATCCGGATAAGCTAAGCAGGCTTTCGGATGGATGCCGATGTTGTTATTGATAATGAATTCAAGACGAGCCAGGCCGACACCCTTGTTCGGGATGGACTGGAAGTCGAATGCAAGCTGAGGATTGCCCACGTTCATCATGATCTTAACGGGGATCTCAGGCAGTTCGCCCTGTTTCACTTCTTTGATTTCGAACGGGATCAGGCCGTTGTAAATATTGCCTGTATCGCCTTCGGCGCAGGAGACGGTAACTTCCTGACCGTCTTTGAGGACTTCGGTAGCGTCTCCGCAGCCGACAACAGCGGCGATACCGAGCTCACGAGCAATAATAGCTGCGTGGCAGGTACGGCCGCCGCGGTTGGTAACAATAGCGCTGGCCTTCTTCATCACCGGTTCCCAGTTAGGATCGGTCATGTCCGTAACAAGGACGTCTCCTTCCTGAACCAGGTCCATCTGTTCCGGACCGGCAACAATACGGACCTTACCGGCGCCGATCTTCTGACCGATAGCGCGGCCGGTTACCAGGATTTCGCCTTTGCCGAGAAGAACGAATTTCTGCTGAACATCAGCCTTCTTCTGACGGCTCTTCACGGTCTCGGGACGAGCCTGAAGAATATAGAGTTTGCCGTCGATGCCGTCTTTGCCCCATTCAATGTCCATCGGACGGCCGTAGTGTTTTTCAATAATACGGGCGTACTTGGCAAGCTGAATGATTTCGTCGTCGTTCAAAGCGAACTTGCGGCGTTCGGATTCGGGAACATCAACCACCTTCACAGAGCGTCCACTGGACTTGTCTGTGTCGAAGATCATCTTGATCTTCTTGCTGCCGAGAACTTTACGGATGATCGGGAATTTGCCCATTTCCATGATGGGCTTGTGAACAAAGTATTCGTCCGGGTTCACAGCGCCCTGAACAACGGTTTCACCGAGGCCGTAGCTGGCTGTAATGAAAACGACCTGATCAAAGCCGCTTTCGGTATCCATCGTAAACATAACACCGGCAGCACCCTTATCGGAGCGAACCATTCTCTGGACACCGGCGGAAAGGGCTACATCAGCGTGATTAAAGCCTTTGTGAACGCGGTAAGAGATCGCACGGTCGTTGTAGAGAGAAGCGAATACTTCCTTCATTCTTGCGAACACTTGTTCGAGACCGACGACGTTCAGGTAAGTTTCCTGCTGGCCGGCAAAGGAAGCGTCCGGAAGGTCTTCGGCAGTAGCGGAAGAACGAACAGCAACGGAAATTTCCTTCTGGTCGCCCTTGAGCCACTCATAGTGTTCTCTGATTTCTTTTTCGAGCTGGGCCGGGAAAGGAGCTTTTTCAATCCATTCACGAATTTCAGCGCCGGCCTTTGCCAGCTCTTTAACATCATCAACGTCTAACTTGCTCAGACGATCTTCGATTCTTTTATCAAGACCGCCTTCTTTTAAAAAGACTCTGAAGGCTTCAGCCGTCGTTGCAAAGCCGTCAGGTACTCTAATGCCGGCTTCTGTAAGCTGGCTAAGCAGTTCGCCAAGAGAAGCATTCTTGCCGCCTACGATGTCAACATCTGTCATACGAAGTTGGCTGAATGGAATGACGAAACGTCCTTGTGTCATGTTTACCTCGAAATTGAGTGAAAAAATTTGCTAAATTTTAGCCGTTCTTTTAGCGTTAAGTTCGTAACTTCATCTAACAGCGTTAAATTTTATGAATTCAAACGTAAACGAAACCCCTGACAAACCGACTCAGCGTACCGTGTTTTTTGTATCTGACGCTACGGCAATTACTGCAGAAACTTTGGCAAATGCTGTTTTAGCGCAGTTTCACGGTCTTAAATACCTGCGCTACCGCATGCCTTTCGTGAACACGGAAGAAAAAGCCAAGGCTGCGGCCTTGAGAATCAACGAAGTCGGCAAAGAGAACGGCGTGCGGCCGATTGTCTTCTCTACCCTTGTCGCAGGCTCCTTAGCTTCTACTTTTAACGAATACTGCAACGCTTTCGTCATCGAGCTCTTCCGCTCGTTCGTCGGACCTCTGGAACGTGAACTTGGCGTCCCGAGCGACCACTCCGTCGGCAAGAGTCACGAAATCGGCGACCAAGAAAGATACAACCGCCGTATTGATGCGATTAACTACACGCTCGCACACGACGACGGACAAACCAACAAAGGCTTGGAAGAGGCAGACGTGGTGCTGGTAGGTGTCTCGCGCAGCGGTAAGACTCCGACCAGCTTGTACTTAGCCATGCAGTACGGTGTCAAAGCAGCTAACTACCCGCTTATCCCGGAAGATTTCGAACGAGGCGAGCTGCCCCCTGCTCTGGAAAACTGCAAAGACAAGATTTTCGGTCTGTCCATTTCTCCCAAACGTCTTTCTGAAATCCGCGGCGAGCGACGCCCCAACTCCAAATACGCTTCAATAGAAAACTGCGAATATGAAGTCGAAGAAGCCCAGCGAATGATGGATCGTGAAGGCATCAAATATCTTTCCTCCACTTCTAAGTCCATTGAAGAAATTTCTGCAACGATTCTGCTTGAGCTCAAGATCAACATCGACCCGCACATGGGAATGTGATGACTGAATGAGTTGATTTTGGATATGCGGCCGACTCGGCCGCATATTATTTTTCTGTACGGTAAGCCAACCGGCGTCTGCGCTGTTCAAACAGACAGACGGAAGCCGCTGTTGCAACGTTGAGGCTTTCCACTCTGGAATCCAAAGGAATCAACAGCGTCAAATCGGAGAGTTCCAGGGCTTTTTCAGAAACGCCTAGGCCTTCGCTTCCGAACACCCATAAGGTGTGGTCTTTTCCCCATTTTTCTTCGTAGAGATCTTTTCCGCCTCGGGCGTCAGCAACTAAGCAAGCGGCGCCCGTTTTTTCTTTGATCTCTTCGAGTTCGACGGAAGAAATAATGTTGCAGAAGAAATGAGCTCCCATGGCGGAACGCAGAACTTTTGGGGACCAGACGTAGGCGCATTGCTGAGACAGAGCAATATTCGTCACGCCCGAAGCCAATGCAGAACGAAGAATGGTTCCGACATTGCCGGGATCTTGGACACCGTCAAGATAAATCCAATCTTCGTCTTTTTTGATGTTCCCATCTTCAGGAATACGGATCTCACAAATAATCCCGGCACTGGTGTCCACAGGAGAAATCGAGCTGTAGATTTGGGAAGACAGCTGAACCACAGGAATCTTTAACGACAGATATCTTTGTAAGATTTCAGAGATTTCAAAATTCTTCTCCGCCCCTTCTCTTAAAAATACTTTGCGGACAAGCTCGGAATGCAAAAGAAGTTCTCGGGCCAAATGAATTCCTTCGGCAAGAGATAAACCTTCTTTTCTCGCCGCTCTCGGGTGCTGCGCCAAATTCTTTGCAAGTTTTATTGAAGGATTGGCTGCGCTTGTGATCCGCATGAATTCCATTTACTGTCCCTTTCGCTTTTTACGGTCGGCTCGGCGCTCAAATTTCTTTGCAATCAACGCCACGGGACCGAACGTCATTCGGTGCACCGGACACGGCCCCCATTTCTCCAGCATTTTGAGATGGTATGCCGTACCGTATCCCGCATGCTGCTCAAAACCGTATTTCGGATACATTCCGCCGAGGATTTTCATTAAGGCGTCCCGATAAGTTTTTGCCAAAATAGACGCTGCGGAAATCTCCGGAATCAAGTCGTCGCCCTTGACAATGGGCTCTGCCCGGAACGGAAGTTCCGGAAGACGGTTGCCGTCCACCAGCACCAAATCCGGTTTCGGATCAAGCTGAAGCACGGCTTTGCGCATGGCTGCCATCGTCGCCTGCAGAATGTTCATACGGTCGATATCGGCCACTGAGCTCTCAGCAATCGCCCAGGCGAGCGCATGCGTTTTGATCTGCTCCGCAAGAACCTCTCTTGCATGAGCAGTCAGTTTTTTTGAATCCCTGAGTCCTTCGATCGGATGATCGGGATTCAGAATTACCGCTGCGGCAACAACCGGTCCGGCTAAAGGGCCGCGGCCGGCTTCGTCCACGCCGCAGACAAGCGTGGCAATCGTTTCTTCGCCGTCAAATAAATAATCAGCCATCAGTGTTTTAGAACCTGATCGATTGCTTCTGTCGCCAGCTGAGCGGTCGGCCTCAGCAATGTTTCATGCATTTCTGAAAATACTTCTTTGAGATATTCCTGCCGCTTCGGCTCAAGTGCGTGAAGCAAATGAGACGAAAGAATTTCAGGCGAACAGAACATCTGAACGCACTCGGGAACTAAGGTCTTCTGCGCCAAAATGTTGGGCAGACTGATCCACTTTGTCTGGCCTTTGGAAAGAATCAACATTGCGGAAAGTGCCGGCATCGCGTAACCGACGACTAAAGGCTTTTTATAAAGCGCGGCTTCAAGCGTCGCAGTGCCGCTCGCCACCAAGATGGCATCGGCCGCTTCCATCGCCAAATGCGACTTCCCGTCCAAAAGCACTGTATGGTCTTTGACGTCGGGAAAACGGTTAAGAACTTCTAAAATCTCTTTCTTTCGCTGTTCATCCGCCGCCGGGACAATGAATCGAGTTCTCGGTTCCTGCTTCAGAACTAAAGAGGCGGAGCCGAAAAATGCCGGAGCGCACCAGCGGATTTCGTCTTTTCGGCTGCCGGGAAGTATGGCAACCACGGGGCCTTGCGCAACGATGTTCAGTTTGCGTCTCGCACCTTCCGTATCCGGCTCCATCGGAATAATCTCTGCCAGAGGATGACCGATGTAAGTGCTGGGTATACCAGCTTCTTTAAAAATTTTCTCTTCAAAAGGGAAAATCAAAAGCAAATGATCCACCGCACGTTTGATTTGGTGAATTCTCTGCGGACGCCAAGCCCAGACGGCTGGAGCCACCATGTGAACGACCGGAATACCCGAAGCTCTAACCTTCTCTTCAATCGACAGATTAAAGTCAGGAGCATCAACCCCGATGTAGGCAGCAGGGCGAAACTGGATAGTACGGCGCATCATTTCGCGGCGAATTTTTAAAATTCGCGGCAGATGGCGGATCACTTCCAAATAGCCTCGGACGGAAAGTTCGCTGGCATGAAACCAAGGATCCAAGCCGTCCTGGATCATTCTGTCTCCGCCGATACCTTCCATCTTTAGATTCGGACGAGATGCGGCAACAGCCGGCAGAACACGCGAAGCTAAATAATCTCCGCTGTTCTCTCCGGCTGCCCAGATAATGCTGTTATTAGTCAATTGCTCCATTAGCGAGCCAATCCTCGAGTTGCCTGCTCTGTGAATTCGCACATCAGTTCGCAGACTTTCTTAGCCTGTTCATCTTCTAAGGTTGATGCGTAAGCCTTGATGGCTTCCACTGCCTCCGGAACGGTCTTGCCTTCACGGAAGATCAGTTTGTAGCTTTCGCGGGCCGCATGCATGGCAGCTCTTGAATAGCCGTGGCGCTTCATGCCTTCGAGATTGATGCCGAAGGGAGATGCCGGGTAACCTTGATACATACCGTAGGGGATGCAGTCCTGACGAACCATGCTTCCGCCGCTCAGCATCGCGCCCTTCCCGATCTTGACGAATTGGTGAATCCCGGACTGTCCGCCGACGATCACGTCGTCAGCAACATGAACGTGGCCGGCAAAGCCGACGTTGTTGGCAATGATGGTGTCGTTTCCGATGACGCAGTCATGGGCGACATGGACATTGGCCATCAGCAGATTGCCGTTTCCGACAATAGTTACTCCCTTGTCTTGTACGGTTCCTACAGAGAGTGTGCAGTGTTCGCGAATAACGTTATTGTCACCGATAATCAGCTGAGTTTCCTCGCCGCGGTATTTTTTATCCTGAGGATCGATACCGATCGCTGCAAAGGCATAAATCTTGTTGTTCTTACCGATCTTGGTATGGCCGGTAAGAACAATATGGCTCTGCAAAGTGGTTCCTTCACCGACTTCAACGTGGGGACCGATCGTGCAGAACGGACCGACGACAACGTTCTCCGCAAGTTTGGCTTGAGGATCTACTAAGGATGAGGGATGGATCTGAGCCATATGTTTTCCTTTATTTAGGTGAACGATAGGAGCACATCATGTCGGCACATGCTGCCAGCTGACCGTCAACTGTTGCATCGCAGTGCATTTTGATCATGCCGAGTTTTTCACGCAGGAATGTGCACTCAAAGCGAAGCTGGTCGCCCGGGATCACAACGCGTTTGAAGCGAGCGTTGTCAATAGAAGCGAAATAAAAAAGTTTCTCAGGATCTCTTTCGCCGCCCATTCTTGCAAAAGCCAGCATTGCGCAGGCCTGAGCCATCGCTTCGATGATCAGAACGCCGGGCATGACAGGAACGCCCGGGAAGTGACCGGTAAACTGAGGTTCGTTGACGGTGACGTTTTTGATGGCAATCAGCTTATCGACACCGTTCGTTTCCAAAACTCGGTCAACTAAAAGAAACGGGTAGCGGTGAGGCAGGAGCCTCATGATGTCATTAATGTCTTGCATTTTTACTCTTTCTTAAAGGAATCAACTTTTTCTGCCAGATGCTTCAGCTGTCTGCGCATCTCAGGCAAACGTTTAATTACGGACAGAATGTTATAGAACTCTCTGTGAGGCATGGCAGGCATGTAGCCGGCATAGTAATCAGGCTTATCGATCGTGCCCGGAACACCGGCGCCTCCGCCGATGATCGAACCTGCGGCCACCTTGAGGTGTCCTGCAAAACCGGATCCGCCGCCGGCCTGAACGTTGTCGCCGATAATCGTGCTTCCGGCCAAACCAGTTCTTCCGGAAAGAACCACATTCTTGCCGACTTGACAGTTGTGACCGATCATGACTAAGTCATCAATCTTAGTGCCTTGTCCGATCGTGGTGTTCTGCAGAGCGCCGCGGTCGATACAGGTGTTGGCGCCAATTTCAACATCATCTCCGGTTTCAACCGCACCGATCTGAGGAATCTTCACATACTGTCTGTCTAAAGGCGCAAATCCGAAGCCGTCGGCACCGATTACGGCACCGGAGTGAATGATGTTGCGTCTGCCGATGCGGCAGCCGTAGTAAATCGTCACGTTCGGATAAATACGAGTGTGTTCGCCGAGAACCACGCCCTCGCCGATGACGCTGTTCGCGCCGACAAAGCAGTACGGACCGACCTGTGCGCCTTTGCGGATTACGGCACCGGCTTCAACGGTCGCAGTCGAGTCAATAACAGCACCGTCTTCTACAACAGCTCTGGTATCAACGCCCGGTTCCGGCTGTTCCTGCGGAAAAATGATTTGGAGGGCATATGCAAACCAAGCATACGGATTGCGCGTAATGACGACAATACGGTCAGGTTCTTTTTCACCCCAGATGGCCTGTTTATCTTCTTCAGTCAAAACCAAAGCTGTTGCTTTGCAGGCAGCGGCTGCGTCTCGATATCTACTGTTGGCTAAAAAGGCGACATCGCCGTGTCCGGCAGTCTCCAGCGGAGCAATGGACTTAATCTCAGCTTTGCCTCCGTTGGCACTGATCGTGCTTAATAAAGTGTCGTTGCTTTTTTCTTTAATTCGGTCTACTAACTCAAGAAGAGTCATCGGCGCTGTTTGTTGAATCATTTGATCGCCCTATTTAAAAAATTTATGCGGCCGATCTGAGAGGGAGAGCAAGTTTGAAGTCGCCGAAACCCGAGTCAGGTCATGCCGCACATATTGCACTAAATGGCAATTAAGCAACAAGCAGACATCCTGTCTGCTTGTGCCCGATAAAAATTACTTGAGTTCCTTGAGAACCTGATCAGTGATATCAATCTTCGGGTTGACGTAGATGGCCTCCTGAAGAATGAGGTCATACTTTTCGCGCTGAGCGATGTTCTTGATGACCGTATTAGCCTGACGAAGAAGCTTCTGGAGCTCTTCATTTCTGCGCTGATTGAAGTCTTCGCGGAGTTCGCGCTGACGACGCTGGAAATCGCGGTCTCTTTCAGCCAGATCACGCTGCTTGCGAATTCTTTCCTGCTCAGTCATTGTTCCGGCATTCTTTTCGAAGCGCTCGACGTCGTTTTTCAGGCGCTGACCGGCAGCGTTGAGTTCTTTATCACGCTTAGAGAATTCTTGTTCAAGTTTTTTACTTGCGGCCTGAGCAGCTGCAGAATCGCGAAGAATAACTTCGGTGCTGACGACACCGATCTTAACTTCTGCCTGCACTGCTGTCGCAGCAGAGCAAACCAAGGCGGAAACTAACGCAACCGCTAACCATTTTTTTTGCATGAATGTATCTCCTACACAATTGTTTAATTGTGCCACAAATTTATTAGAAACCTGTACCAATTTGGAATTGGAATCTCTGAAGCTCGTCGCTGTCCTTCTTATTGAGCGGGAATGCGAAGCTCAATTTAAGCGGACCCATCGGAGAAATCCAGGCTAAACCGAAACCGACGGAGTAACGCAGATCGCCGAGGTCAAGCTTGTCCTTCTTGTAACGGTCCACAGCGTAGCTGCCGTCAGCAAGCTGTTTGTAGAAGGCTTTGCGGCCCCAGACCCAGCCGCCGTCCAGGAAGGTGAACATACGAAGGGTTCTGTCAGCACCGGGGATCGGCGTCAGCAGCTCAAGAGAGAAATTCAGTTTGCGGTTACCGCCGGAGGCATCACCGTCGGTATCACGCGGTCCGAGAGAAGAAGTATCGTAGCCGCGGACGGATCCGATACCGCCGCCGTAGAAGTTCTTGAAGAACGGATACTGCTTGCCTGCATAGCCGTCACCGTAACCGAGCTCTGTGTTAAAGGCGAAGGTAATGGATTTCGTGACAGGAACGAACTGCTGGAACTGATACGTCGCACGGTAGTACTTCAGATCAAGGACCGGCAGAGAGATTTCACCGAACAATCTCTGGTAACGGCCGCGTGTCGGAGCCAAAATGTTGTCTCGGGTATCACGGGACCAGCCGATCGTAGCTGCGATGCTCTTCGGCTTCTTGCCGTAATCGTTGACGTAGTCGACATAACGGCGCGGAGCACCGGAGCCGACCGTCACATCGGTCATTTCAAACTTGCCACCCAGGAAGATCTGGTCGTTTTCCGTAATCGGCACACCGTAGGTCACGCCGGCGCCGTACGTTTCGTACTTAACGTCATCGGTAATTTCGAGTTCGTCCAAGTCGAGCTTACGGTCGTAAATTTCGAAGGACTGGCTGATGCCGGACGTTGTAATGTACGGCTGTGTAAAGCTGGCTGCGTAAGTTCTGGAACTCTTAGAAGTATTGACTTCCAAAGAAAGAGAATTACCGGTACCGAACACGTTGTTCTGAGAGAAACCGCCGGAAAGAACGATACCTTCGGAGGTGGAATAGCCGGCACCGATAGAGATGTTGCCGGTCGGACGTTCTTTCACGTTAACAGCCAAATCAACTTCGTCCGGAGAGCCGGGTACGGGCTCAGGTTCTGCAGTAACCGTTTCAAAGAAACCGAGACGGTCAATACGGTCGCGGGAGACGGCAACTTTATCGCTGTCAAACCAGCTGGCTTCATACTGACGAACTTCGCGGCGGATCACTTCGTCTTGAGTACGCGTGTTGCCGGTAATGTTCACTTTACGGACATAAACGCGGCGGCCTGGGTCAATCGTGTACACGACACTGACTTCATCCGGATTTTCCGGATCAACGACAGGATTCGGAATTGCTCTTGCAAACGCGTAGCCCAAGGCGGAAAGACGATCCGTAAATTTCTTTGCCAGACCATTTACTTCGGAAGCGTTGTAAACGGAACCCGGCTTGATATCCACAAGATCTTCAAACTCGGGCTCAAGGCCGAGCATATCACCGGTTAAGCGGATATCTTTGATTGTGTACTTTTTACCTTCATCAATATTGATGGTGACAAAAATCTCTGACTTATCGGGACTGACAGATA